>ENA-ORTN01000002-ORTN01000002.1-human-gut-metagenome-genome-assembly--contig:-NODE-2-length-286875-cov-9.422362_pt1 | contig 286875 bp, 261 predicted proteins | sample MGYA00242070_ERZ509189 | MGnify/ENA primary metagenome ERZ509189 (study PRJEB26280, sample SAMEA2338821) | human gut metagenome | biome: human gut; feature: human-associated habitat; material: faeces...
TCTTTTGAATTTTCAAGACCTGTTATAACCTTGACAAATTCACGATGTTTTTTATCATAGAGATTTTTATAATACTTATGATTTACAAGATATTTCGGTAAATGATATTCAATATCGTTATCAAATTCCTTTTGAGGTTTATTTATAACATTCATTATATTATATACCTTAAATCCCTCAATGGCAATATCTTCGTCCGTAATAGAAAAGCCGTTTGAAATAAGATACTTTCTAAGCTCATATTGTGCATTCATCGGTTGAAGTACAAGATTACATTTTCTCGCCTTTTCTATATCTGCACTTAAAATCTCACTGATAAGCTGACCGCCCATACCGGCAATTATAACGGTGTCAACCTCACCTTTTTCAATAACTGAAAGACCGCTGCCAAGCCTTACTTCAATTTTATCAGAAAGTTTATGCTTTTCAACATTAGCCTTTGCAATATCAACCGGTCCTTGTCTTACATCGCCTGCAATAACGTATTCGGCTAAATAATTTTCAACAAGATAAATAGGAATATATGCGTGGTCAGTACCAATATCAGCGATTCTATTCCCTTTTGTATGGTCTATTATACATTTTAAACGTGGTGTAATCATAAATAATTACCTCCGAGATTCAAATAAATTAGTTTATACGGTTATCCTACAAGTTATACACACGGTGTGGATAACTTTCAAGGTGTTATAAACAACAAAAAACGCCTTAAAACCGTAATTTGTGGTGAGTTATCATCAGTTATCCACACTTTTTCCACGTATTTGTGTAATATTTGTAACAATAGTGTAATATTAAAATGTAAACCTTAAAAAATCGCATATTTACGCGATTTTTTATAAACGGTAATAATTACACACTGTGTGGATAACTGTGTGGATAACGTGGATAACTCAAAATAAATGGCTTGTCTACGTCATTTTTAAGTGGATAAGTGGTAAAATTAAGGTGTTGATAAGTCAAATTTAACCATAAATTAGTTTACATAATACCACAACTATATCTTGTGTTACAGAAATATTACAAACACAATATAGGTTATCAACACAAACGTGGAAAAATTAATTTCAACTGTTTTGTAATGTTGATAAATACAATAATAGGCAAGCCATGGCTTGCCTATTTACAAAAATCAAAATTACTTAGAAATCTTATCTGTACCCATATAAGGAACAAGAACTTCAGGAACTGTTACAGTACCGTCCTCATTCTGATAATTTTCAAGAATTGCGGCAACAGTTCTGCCGACTGCAAGACCTGAACCGTTAAGTGTATGAACAAATTGAGCCTTATCCTTCGGTGTTTCCTTATATTTGATGTTGGCACGTCTTGCCTGATAATCTTCAAAGTTTGAGCATGAAGAAATTTCAACATATCTGCCGTAGCTTGGCATCCATACTTCAATATCATATGTCTTAGCCGATGAGAAACCAAGGTCACCTGTTGACAAGCATACAACTCTGTAAGCAAGTCCAAGCTTTTGAAGTAGCTTTTCAGCGTCGTTTGTAAGTTTTTCAAGTTCGTCATAGCTTGTTTCAGGCTTTACAAACTTAACAAGTTCAACTTTGTTGAATTGGTGCTGTCTGATAAGACCTCTTGTGTCACGGCCTGCACTGCCTGCCTCTGCTCTGAAACATGCTGAGTAAGCTGTATATTTAATAGGAAGTTGGTCACCGCTTAGAATTTCATCTCTGTGAAGATTTGTTACAGGAACTTCTGCCGTAGGAATTAGGAAGAAGCCGTTGTTTACAACCTTAAATGCGTCCTCTTCAAATTTAGGCAGCTGACCTGTACCTGTCATTGATGCTCTGTTTACCATATACGGTGGGAAGATTTCAGTATAGCCCGATTCTTCTGTGTGAGTATTAAGGAAGAACTGAATAACGGCTCTTTCAAGTCTTGCACCAAGACCTTTATATACTGTGAAACGAGTACCGGCAATTTTTGTACCGCGTTCAAAATCAAGAATATCAAGGTCTGTACCGATATCCCAGTGAGCCTTTGGTTCAAAATCAAACTTTCTCGGTTCAGAGAACTTTCTAAGTTCAACGTTTTCTGTATCGTCCTTACCTACCGGAACTTCAGGATTAGGAATATTAGGAATCCTTAGCATAAAGTTTCTTAGCTGTTCGTCAATATCCCTTACCTTTTCATCGTCAGCTTTAATATCATTACTCAATTCCTTCATTTCGGCAAAAATTTGGTCTGTATTTTCACCGTTTTTCTTCATTTGAGGAATTTGCTTTGTAATTTCGTTTTGTTTAGCTTTTTTCTGTTCAACTTCTGCAAGAATTGCACGTCTTTGCTTATCAAGTTCTATAGCAGGCTCAATATCAAGCGGATTGAAACGCTTTTTTAAAGCCTCCTTTATACGTTCAGGTTCTTGTCTTAATACTTTAATGTCTAACATCTTAAATTTATCCTTTCTTTAATTTATATTATTTTTAATGTTATCGTATATAATTTTTTGGTCACTTGAAAGATCGTTGTAATTAACTTTATCAAGCGTTTCAAGTGCCATTGAATTATTACCGAGTGTAAAATAACCATTTGCACTTAGTAATAAATCATTTTGTGACTGTTTTTGTACGAGTGATTCATTATCAGATTTAAGCTGTATATTTTCTTCGGATAATTCTTGATTTTCTTTTTTTAGATTACTGTTATTTTCCAGTAAAACTGTATTTTCTTCACTAAGTATTGATGCCTTTTCGGAAATACTCATTTCTTTATCCGGTGATTCACTAACTTGCGGCTGATTTTTTTGCATATTTGTCTGACCTAAAAACGAAAAAATAATCAGCAATACCGCAACTATAAATATTAAAGCAGTGTAGAGAAACATAGATTTGTTATCATTCTTATTAGCCATTGTTTTCAGTCCTCTTTAGTTTACTTTTTGCATTTTCAAGTGCAGCATTTTCTTCATCAAGAAGTTTTATAGGTGTTTGACCGCCGACAATTTCACGCACATATGTATTGCATGAATTGTGTCCGTAAAGCGATGTTAAAATGATACCGTCGTTGTTGTTATTCAAAATAGCAAGTGCAAAGCTTAGTTTTCCTGTAACATCGTCAAATGCATCAAAATTAACAACAGCTACCTTTTTTAGTGAAATATTAGAATCATTTTCGCAATTTGCAAGTCGCGACATCAAAACCGCGTCTGATGTATCATTTACAGTCTTTGATAAATCATCAACTTTATCGTAATAATCTTTTAAAGCACTTATAATATCGCCTTCATCGGAATAATCCATAAGTGTGTTGATTTTTGATGAATTAATGCTGTTGCAGATGAAACAACTAACTATAAGTATCATCATTATTGCAAGAGCAATAAAAATAAGTGTATTTGTATCAATATTCATTCTTATTCTCCTTTTACGCTGACTATTGCAATTCCATAGTAATAAAAAGAGCCATTAGCTTTTACACTAATGGCTCTTGGCTAAAGATCACTTCGCTCTCGGGATCTAAAGATAATCACAAGGCCCTCATCTCTATACCCTCCGGGATCTAAAGATATCCTAGATTCGAGTCTGTCGTCTCTTCCATCTAGGATTTAGGTTCCATTTTTGAGATGTTCCATTTAAAGATCCTTTGGCTTCCATCGGTTCTTTAGATTGTTTGGTATTTCTAAGACAGTTACTAGGATTTTATTACAGAAGATGTATGCGAAATTACCATACAGTCTAATGTTGTTAGCATTTTTATTGTTAAAGTACAGAGATGTAATCCAACGATTAATCTGTCCTTTTGTATCGCTGTGTTTCATTCCTATGTAGAAAGCTTTCTCAGCCATGCGTGTTGCTGCTTTACGACTGAGGCCACATCTCTCATGTAATCTCTCGTAGGCATGTCTTGATACTTCTATTTTATCTTCTGTTTGATCCCCCAGCTGATTTTCCAACTGCTCAACTAATTGCTCTTCCAATTGATTTCCCAACTGCTCCATTAACTGCTCTTCTGATGTTCCCTCTTCTGGAATGTATGTAGTGGTTGTTTGGTCTTCTTGGCTAAAGTCTTGATTAAAGTCTTCTTTGTTAATATCTTCTTTGTTAAAGTCTTCTTTACTAGAATTGGAAAATAAATCTAATTTTAATAATTCACTCATTAGCACCCCTTCCTTTCATTTTATTGTTTCTTAATTGTATCTTATTATTGTATCTTAATTGTCTGATGCTGAATCATTAGTAAACTCTGAATCATCGGTAGACTCTGAATCATTAATGGACTCTACTGCTTCTTGCGATCTGTTTACACAAAAATCTTATATGCTATCTTTTTGGATACCATCTATTTGTGTTAATGATTGTAACGTTGCTAAAGCTGCATTGGATTCCAAGATGTTACTTTCCAGTTCTGCATCGTACATATCATCCAGTAAAGAATTTAACACTTTAGCGTAACCATCAATAGTGGTTTTTGGTAAATTATCAGTCTTACAGTTATTAACGATTTCTTTAAAATAAATATTTCTATATCGAGCAATATCAATATTTCGGAATTTGTAACCTTTTTGGATATTTCTTTCTATCTTATCTAAAAGTAATTGTATGTTTACATAGCTTACTGCGTTATAGCTAGCTTCTGCATCTGTAGAAGAAACCTGGGCTAAATTTGAATCTGCATTCAAATTGTTCTGTGTTGAAGTGGAGTTCTCGGTTAAAGTGGATCTGACATCCGAATCATCATTGGTTAATTCTTTAATAATTCCGGTCGCGGAAAATATACCACAAACTGCTAATCCTAAAAATGGTATGAATTGCAGAGATATAGCATAACCAAAAGCAACAAACACGCAAAGTAATAGAAATAGTATGATAATAAACAATGTCTTAAATATTCTATGTCGAATTTTGTAGAACACATTAGATTCATGTTTATCAGTAGAATAGTCCTTGGCTAAATCGGAACCTACATCCAGATTGTTCTGTGTTGAAGTGGAGTCCTTGGCTAAATATCTTGATTCAGTGCTGTCGCCACTGCCATCAAGAATCTTAGTAAATAAAGCATTGGAACTTTGTGAATTCTTGGTTAAATCTTCATTGGGTTCTGCCATTGCAGTAATAGCAAAAGCTGCTGATAATAGAATCAGTGAAAGCTGTGGGAGTTGTGGTGACACAGCACACCCTAAACCAACAAATACACAAAGTAACAATAATAGTTTGATAAATGATAACTTAGATAATCTACGTCGAATTTTATAGAACACATTAGATTCATGTTTATCAGTAAAATTTACATTGAGACTTAACATACCTCTCTGTTCCTCTGTTTTCTCACCATTAATAATCTTTAGCACATCTTTTGGATGTTTAACATCACACTTCTTTAAGAAGTCTAATTTAATATCTTTGACTGTCATGTTGTTTAAATTGTCATACAGAACTATGAGACTATAATAATCCTCTGACGTTTGGCAACTAATACCATTCTCTTTGATAAATTCAAAAATGGTGAACAATGTAGTACTCTCACTGTGTATTACATTGTATTTTAAATCGTCATTCTCTAAATATCTTAAATATTTTGTTAGAATGAATAAGATAGTATACACATTTGTAAGAGTATCTATATAATCCGTAGTAAAGTATTCTATCCTATCTTTAAAGATTTTATGGATTGGAATATCAACCTTTTTCCTAAAAGAGTTTTTAAATGCACTGTTTATATCACTCCTTTTTAAGATTTTATAAATCTTTTTGATAGACTTTTCAATAACATCTTCACAATTATTAGAACTGTATAGATCTCTTATTTCGGCTAAAAGTATTTTTTCTGACATGTTTACTACCTCCTTTGACGTACCGTCACTTTCTTTCAATGTAATGTCATTTTCTATCTTATAATTCGTTCTTCTGGTAATTTAGATTTGTAGTGGTCGTTTTCAGATCTATGTTAGAGATGTGAAGGTACTTTAGAATCTTGGCTAAAGCTGTGGAAGTTACAGACCTGAGCTAAAGCTGTGAAGGAATTCTAATTTTTTAAAGTTATTGCGTATAATAAAAAGAACCATTAGCTTTTATACTAATGGTTCTTAAGACTCTTAAGATTGTTGACGGTCGCTACGCTCCCTTGATTTAGACATTGTGTTGGCTTATGATTGTCTCCTTCAGGCGCTTCACACCTCCAGTCGATGGTAAGACTCGCGCTACGCGCTCGAACAAGCTAACGCAATACGGGTGGCCGCCACTATATTTAAAACACGTTGTCCTGGGCTAAAGCAATTTCTTGGCTAAAGCCTAGATTTTTAAAAATTATAACTGTTCGATTATATTATTAAAGTAATCTAAACGTCCTTTTACGTTAGCAGCATTGGCAGTTCCCTGTCTACAGAATTGCATGAACTCTTCGTCTTCTTTGTAAGTAGCAATGAAGTTATCTAACCATTCGAAGTACTTGGTTAAGTCTTTCCCTTCGATTTGAGCTTTGCAAACTCCATAGATTGCCAAACTAAGAATTGTTTTAGACATCTTAACCTTTTTAGTATAATGTTCGTTAAGCTTGTCTAAAGCGTCTGAAACAGCTATCACATTTTCTACATTAAGTGTACTATTACACTTTGTAACAAATTTAATTTTATCTGTATTACGTAAACTTTCAAAACCACAATCTTCTCCAAACTCCATCAGCATAAGTGCTTCCAGAACTATAGAGATTTCTGTAGTGTTGATAAATTGTGTCTTGGTTAAAGCTTTTTCAAAGAACTCACTTTCACCAAGTTCTTTAATATCATTTAACATTTTGTTTGACATTAAAGGTAAAAGCTTTTGAGTTGGATTGAGTGCTTTACCGCTATTAATTCTTATGTAGAAATCATTAAGCTCTTCCCTTGTATAATTACTGATTTCACAAATAGTTAGAGCTGCGTCGCCTAAAGCACTTTTAACTTCTTCGTCTAAAGCATCGTATTTCTTGCCTGCAATCTCATATGTAACACCGTCAATGGTTAACGGGTCTAAAGTTGCTGAAAGTTTATAGTTTTTAATGCCATCCATTTTAAGAATAAAGTTTCTAAGATTTCCAATGCGCTGGTTTCCATCGACAATATATTTTACCTTTTTACCTTCTTCATTCTCTTCTACTACAATATAGATAATTCCAAGTGGATAACTTCTTAGTAAACTATCAATCACCATAGATTTTCCAAATGTACTGTAAGCACCAACTAGTCTCTGTATGTCTAGCTGTAATGAGATTTTACCTTTCTGTACATCTTTCATTACTGATTCGACTGATCTACTTACTGTTTTGAATTCCATGCTATACCTCCGAACTATTGAATATTTCATTATTTTCTTTTACAATAGCACATTTGAAATTTTTTGTAAATAAAATCAATTCGTCGTAATTCGATTTATTAGAAGGACTTGACTAAATATCTTATCTTACGTTGTAAAGCTCCTTAATTTGTTCTCCTTAGCTAAAGTCCTTTAAGCTACATAACATCATAATCCGTATACCTAGAATTCCTCTTCTACTAAGCGTAAATCGAAGTCTCTTAAAATATGACTGCTAAAGAGTCTCTGTAAAGGTTGTATTCTTTTGGAGACACCGTAGGCACCTTCTGTTCTACTTACATATTGTAATTCTTCGTTTACACTTGTTAGCTCCTTTTTTGATTCTTCTAAGCTAAAGCTGCTATTGCTATTCTTGCCTAGATTAGTTTCATTAGGAAGTTCCATTGTTAAAAATGATTGATTACAGAATTCTTTATTTGTGATTTTTTTCAAATAACATAACTCTTTATTCGTCTTTTTGGAGAGTTTGGTAAATTGTAGTTGCAGCTGCTCACATTTGGCTAAAGACAATTTAGAATTCTCATGTAGAGATTCAATCACTTTGCTAAAGCTTCTTAGATATTTAACTATTCCAAATCCTGGAGAGTAGTAAAATCGTATTGAACCATCTGTAGGATTTACCATAATGTGATGGTAATAATCAATGTCTACAATACATCTATGAATATTACCACTCAATCCTAACTGTCGTAGTTCTTTTGACAGATGTGTTTGTACATTTCTAAGTGGTGCAAGCAATCTAAGGTATTTAGAGATTATTAGGCTAAAGTTCTTTACAATCCAATTAATATCAGTCTCTTTGGTAAGTTTTTTAGTCTTGCCACCATTAGCGATTGAAATACCTTTTGAAGGTCCTGAATCACATACAATGAAAAATCCATAGTAGTCGTCTTGCTTAATTACATAGAATTTTCTATTACCCTTACTAATAAGATTACTTATGTATTTACCACTTTTGATAAACTCTCCAGTATACCGGTAAAACTGTAAGTATGTTTCCACTGTTGTTTCATGAATACCATCTTCTAGCGATTCGTATGGATTTCGACTAACACCAGTTGTTGCTTTCTTAAAGGTTATCTCTTGATTGTAATAGCCAATTTGATTGTCAGCGTACACTACACGATCTTTTTTCTTCTCATAGTAATTCCTGTGGTCATGTCCAGTTAAGTAAATTGTTTCTTGGTTAAAATGGTCAAGGCAGGAAAGCGTTGGATAATGAGAGGTGCAGATAAAACATTTATTCTCTTGTTTTGCCTGGGCTAAAGCTTTGTAATATCCATCTTCAAACTTAGTTCCCTCTTCTATCTCTTCTTCACGAGTAAAGCCATCGTAGCAAAGTGTGTTGTTAGCATTGAAGTGTTCGTCATACTTTGCAAAGCCTGTTCCACCATAGAGAATCAAATCAACCCATTTTGGATCACCGTCCAAGTATGAGAAACGTTTTAATTCCAGCATTTCGTTTTGTAGAACGTGAATGCCGTACTTGGCTAAAGAGGTTTTATAGAAATCTACAGCCGATGCGATAGAATCGAAATCGTAGTATTCATGGTTACCAAGAATAAAATAGATATCCTTTAATTTATCTAATTTAAAGTCATTCAAAGTAATTTCTTCAAGTGGTTTATTACACTCCTTTTCTAATTCTGCTTTGTCTATATTTAACCATCCTATTTTTTGTCCAAGAGAAGCTATCTCTTCACCGCATTCATTTAATTTTTGATTTAATTCAATGAATTCTATAATGTTCTCAATTTCTCTATCTGTGAGATTAAGTTTTTGAAATGATTTTAATTTTCTAAAATATTCAAAAGCACTCATTAAATCTTCTCCGTATCTGTAACGATTTCTATAGTTTACTAACTTTTGTAAATTGAAACTAATGATAGATTTTTTTATCTCTATTGCTTGTAGTAAGACTTCTTTGTATTTTCTTTGATTCTGTAATTGCTTCTCTAAGGTTCCTGAGTTAAATTGTTCTCTGCAATTAATTAATTTATGTTTGAAATAAGTGAAAGAACTTTTACTACAATAGATGCGTAGAAATTTAAAGAACTCAATTACCATATTGTGATCCGTGGCTAAATCGCCATTAATGATTCTAATACTGTTGAAAGTGATCGACTCGGCTAAAGCTTCTGTAACTTGTCTGAGCATCTGTTTGGCATTGTTGTTATAAAACTTTAAAGGATGTTGCAAATGTATGTCTGAAATGTAATCTATAGTTATGTCATTTCCTTTACCATAGTATGTTAATGGTGTGGTTAATTCTTCTATCTTTTTCATTAACTCCTGTTGGGACGTGTGTTGAGTGTTTTGAATTGTTGTTGTATTATTCATCGTTATTATTCACCTCCGTTGCAGATTATGCAAGTGGTTAAATCACAAGTCCTTACATCTAGTCGTGATTTTTGACTTGTTTTGTATTAAAGCTCTTTGTCATTACAGTCTTCTCTCTATAAATCATTAATATACTTTTCTATTATCTTCTCTCTGTAAATCACTAATACACTTTTCTATGTAAACTCTTTGAATTGCAATGAATGCACAGAAGACTAAATTGATGGCTAAGAAAATAAACAAAGCTGCTACTGCATTTGTGTGTTCGTGAACATTTCTAAAGGTTTGCATACATCCAACAATTCCGAATGTACTGATGCAAACTACTATGCTAAAGAAACCCTTGGACAGTAAAAACATTTTACTGTAGTTTTCCTTGGCTAAAACTTTTAGAGTAGCTTTACGTAAAAGTATACTAAGACTGAATGTGACAGTCAATGTTATTGTCCAAAGTAATGTTGTTGGCCAGAGTTCTTGTAGCAATTTGTTTTTAAATAAGAGAATGTAATAAACTAAGTATGGTAAGCTTACTACTGCTATGGTTGTGTTTAAATGATGTTTGACCTTATTTTTAACTTTATTTTTGATTGTGATTGAATCTTTCGTCATGATTAATACCTCCTTGGTTTTTAAACTTGACTAAACTGAATTCTCTTTTGTTGTGATTCAGATTGCTCCGTTTTCGGACTTGCTTTGTTTAAAGGTAGAAATGAGAAAAGCCAAGAGCTCCTGTTACAGAGATCTTGGCTAAAGTTGTTACTGTGCTAAAGCTCTTGCTTGGCTAAAGCCTTTGTAAAGTAATTACTATGCTAAAGCTCTTGCTGAGCTAAAGCTTGTTATCATTATCGGATTACACTATGCTCCTCACTCCACTTGTCTTTGTTGAAGTTGTTTGGATCTATTTCGCCATTTTCGATTGCTTCTTGGAGCATTAGAACACTTCGGACTGTCATGAGAACATGTCCTAAAATGTTTTGCCCAACTCCGTTTACAGTACCCCATGTTCTGTCTCCACAAGTGTTTCCTTCTTCCAACCACTCTCGTCCTGTTGCAATTAATTTCTGCTTAAGGAATTCATTTTGAGAGAACTTGGCTAAAACGACTTCATACATTACATGTAATTTAATATCTTCCCAATCATCACGAAGTGTTACCCTATAGCCTTCTCGCTTTGCTTCAACTGGTGTCATTGTTTGGAATCGTTTACGATCTTCCTGGTCTAGAGTCTTGGCTGCTTGGAACGCAGCTTCTGAGCTAGGATAAATTAAACCTTCCCACTCTACACTTGTTTCGTAGAAATTACTAAGAAATCTGTTAGCACCTCTAAATTTGTTAATCATTACTTCACCATTTTAACCTTTCTTTTTAATAGAATTGTATAGCTTGGCTAAAGTAATTAAGAGGTTTGCACACTACCATTCTTTCTCAGGGTTTACTTTTAACATTTAAATTAGCAGCTATCTTGTGAAGTGTTGCTAATCTGTAATGCTCATTTTTGCAATCAACATTAATCTGTATCATAGTTACTTGGCTAAAGTCAATCCTATCTTTGACAGGTTGACTTAATTTACTATATGTAATTTCTGTTGTCTTAACTTCTCAATTACTATTTCCATTATCATTTTCTTTCTCTGACCAAAAACGTGTGTAGTACCTTTTATCTCTTAGATTACACAGCTCAATGCAATCTCTAAAGGATTTTCCATTTCTCTGCATCACTTTTTGATTAATAAATTGTGTTGTGTTTTCCATAAACTTATCTATGTAGTATAGATAAAGACTAATAACTCGTTGTTTGCCATCTAGGATTACTTGTTGTCCCGCCTTGTTTGTATAGCAATAAATTGGTGGTATTGGAAAACCTCTGAGTAACGAAATTACTAGCTGTTCCGCCTGTTGCTCTGTCCAATGATAAACTTGGCTAAAGTCTGGAATTACGAAATCCCAATTCTCTAATTTAGTAACTAATGTTTTAAAAGAGATGTTATGTACTGAATTTTGTATTCTAATCCCTTCATAGATTTCAATATCTTTAGCTGTGTTAAATGACTCTTTGTAAATATTACCCATACGTACACCTCTTGCCCCTAATCATAACACATAAGAGCATTTAAATAAAACCAAGAACTTTTTTGACAAAGGTCTTGGCTAAAGCTTTGGTAAAATAAAACCAATAATTATCCTCTAGACAAATAAAATCTTTATACATATTGTAACCATCAATAGCAATAGATAAATCACTATAATTTCTAACGGTATTGATGTTAGCTGCAATGTTAGCTGCGGCAACGCCACACTGAAAATAAAACTCTGTATTATGCCTACAATCTTTGATTGCTTTACAAATTTCTTCAATAGTAATATATTTTTCTTCTTTATTCTCTTTTTTAATCAACCCCTCTTCCTTTAATAAACGATAAGTCTCTCTACATGCATCATCAAAAAATAATACTGAATTTTCCATTTTTAATACCTCCATTATAATGATTATTATAATTATTTACTTTTCTAATAGTTAATGCTCTTATCTTAATACAATATATACATGTTTAAATAAAACCCAGAACTCCGTTAAAAGAGAACTGGGCTAAAGCTTGGATTAAGTTTCTAATTTAACCATCATCTTCTATTCCAATAAAATCTAAATACATACTGTAACCATCAATTGCAGCGTTTAATTCGTCACACCCTTTGTTTTCATAAAAATCTGATGCGATGCTAGATGCAGCAATACCGCATTGAAAATAGAATTCTGAACTGTGTTTACAATCTTTGATTGCTTCACGAATTTCTTCAATAGGAATTTCATTAATCTGAATTTTTTTCTTCTTGATTAATCCTTCTTCCATTAATAAACGATAGGTTTCTCTACATACGTCATCAAAAAACCACATTGGATTTCCCATTGCTAACACCTCCTTATTCTTTATTTTTACTATTTTCTATTAATTTCTGTTCCATCAGCGATGACATTCTTCTTTCAGTTTTGAATCTCTGTATGTAAGAAAAGATAGTCATAATTGTAATTGTTATTACTGTGAATACTATTGCTTTGAATTCAGTTATACTGTGAAAGTAATTTTTTGTGCACGCGGCTAAATCTGCAGCAAAGATGAGATTGGCTAAAGTGTACATCTTTTTAATAGAATCTGCCAGAACTTCTTCTTTTATCAGTTTTGTTTTAGATAATAAGTTCTCAAAATCAATCCAATCTTCAAACGTTTTCTCACCGTTTCCCAAAATACTCCAATAGTAAAAGTAATTAAAAGCAAATACTACCAAAAGAACACCTGTTACAACACTGTAGAAAATAAGTGAGGATTTGGCTTCAGTTTTATAACCTCCTGCATAAAGGTAAAATAAATATACCCAAAAAGGTAAAGTGGCAATGACTAACGTCATTGCTATACGTCGTGTTGTTTCCTTTAAAATTGCATTCTGATTTGTTTCCTTTAAAATTGCATTCTGATTTGTTTTCTCTAATTCCATTTTAAACTCCTTTTTAAACTCCTTTTCTTATTTCTTATCTCTCATCTATCAAATCACACCCCTTATTAATAAATGTGAAAAGCCCAAACCTTCGGTTCTTGAAGATCTGGGCTAAAGCGAAAAGCCCAAACCTTCGGTTCTTGAAGATCTGGGCTAATGTGAAACTAAATGAACAGCGAAGTCACAGTTTTGCTCATCAATTCTAAATACAATTATACAGACATTTATAAGTGTTTATTAGTTCTCAAAAATATTATACAAAGTTTTGCTAGTTATGTTTCGTTGTGCTCTGATAAAGATAAGTGCTACTATTATCAGGATTAAAACTGTTACTAATGCACCAATAATCCCGAAGCTTTTAAGAAAAATGTATAAGTTAGCTGAAAGTCCTAATGTAAACATTAAAAACATATAAAAGTAAGCTAAATTGATTACTTCTGTCAATTCAAGCAATACTGTTACTACTTTGAAATTATTACTACTATCAGGTGTATCTATGTCTTTAATAATAGTAACAATTTCATCATCTAATCTATCTATATCTAACCCATCAACACCTGAAAATTTGTCAACTTCTGCTACTTTTTTATCTAAGTCATTCAAAGTCTCACTAACCTTGTTTAAAGCTTTTTCATACTGATTTAAGGTTTCAATTAAATTAAAATCAGTAGGATTACTGTAGGTTGAGAGAAATCCTGTGCTAAAGTTCTTATAGATTTTACTGTAACTAAATAGTAACATTGCTAAATCCAGAAAAAGCATTCCACTAATGATAAGCACAGAATATATCGGTGTGGTTGCATAACCTCCTCTGAGTAAATAGATAAAATACCAAATAAACGGTAATAATGAAACTATCAATGCTATTGTAATTTGTTCTGTTATCTTTTCTAATGCTGTGTTGTTCATGTTAAACCTCCTGTGAAATAAAACCAAATTCTCTGATTAAATTAGGGCTTGGCTAAAGCAGCTACATTTAATTAGGACTTGGCTAAAGCAATCATTAAATCGTATGCTTTGGTCTTTTAAGAATACTTGGAGCAAGTATTTTATAGCCAACTGAACGGAATTCATTCCAATCACTGCTCTTATCTTTTTTGTAAATAACATAAGGTATCCCTACATACTTCCCAATGAAATCCTCCAATTCATTTTGTGTGCTAAAGTAAATACTATAGTTATTAAAATCTGTAAGATTAAGTTTCCATTCGTATGGACATTCTTTAGTTCGAATACAATGTCCAATCTGTAAACTACAGAAACAATCGATAAACATCTCGATTACTTTTGAATTTTCTGCTTTTACTTTAGTATTTAAATTTTTAGAAATCATTTCATCAAGAAGATTTTCTACTTCTAATGAATTGTTTGCTTTTTCTGCAATCCTTCCTTTCACACTTACTGTGAATGAAATCAATAGATTTGTTAACTGCCCGGTAGAGTAAACATTTGTGAAACCAATTTCTAGCTCACGAAGTTGTTCTGGGCTAAAGCTATTAACACCTTCACCTTCTATGTTTTCAAGTATCATACAATACTGTTTAGCATAAAATAAATAATCAAAGAAGTTTATCACTTCTGGTTTATCTTTCATTGTGTTTATTAAAATCTCTGCAAATGTCATAATTAATTCTCCTTTTTTGATTAAAGTAAAGCCAAATCCTCCGATTAAAGAAGACTTGGCTAAAGTTTTGTTACATTGTATTTTTATTTCGATTCTATACCAAGTTTAGCTAATTGGTCTTTAATTGGTGTACTTTTAAAAAATCCAAGCAAATGAATCATCATAAGAATTCCAATAGCAAGTTCACATTCTAAACCAGCTTTTGCATGTAATCCAAATATACTTACATTAACAAAACTGATTACAAGAATATTTGAAATACCTAAGTAGAACATAGTGTATAGTCCGTCAAGGTTGTTATTTAATTCGTACTTTATAGCTTGATTAAGCATAACCAAGAAAGTTATTGTTACAATAAAAAACGTGGCTAAAGCCATTTGCAATACAGTAAAAGCAATCCAATTAAATGTTTGATTTTTACAAGTTACACTTTCACTAAAAATAACTACCATAGTTATCGCTAAGTACTTGGCTAAAGTGAGAATCTTACAGGCTGCAATCTTCACTTTTTGTTTTGTTGCATTTTTAAGTTCTTCTTGTGCAATCTTTCGCATACTACTATTCATTTCTATTTTTTGTACAAGCTTTTCTTCTGATAATTTAAATCCTAAATTTCTTAATCTTTCTTTACCGCTCTTAAACTGAAAAAATCTAAAAATAAGTAAATTAAAAATTATCATATATGCCAAATCATAAAAACTAGAACGATTACTTACAATACTCCCTGAACTAAGAAATACTAATACACCACTCAAACTAAATGCAAAAATCGTAAACATCGCAGTTGCAAATAAAGTACAAAATTTATTAAGATTATCAAAGCATTGGTGCTTCATAGCCTGTAAAATACAAACAAAGCAAGAAACAATCATAGCAATGGCTATTACCATTATCACTTGTAATAAAATGTAATTTAGATTGATTGTCATTTTGCGTGTCAAGATTAAATACTCAAATGAAATAAATAATATTAAAGTCACTACAGCTTTCACCACAAAGAAAAATCTATGTAACTTTATTCTAAGATTTTCTTTGATTTCATTCTTAATTTCTTTTGCTACAAGTTCTTTATGCAATTCATTCATAGTAAATTCTCCTTTATTAAAAGCCAAATCCTCCAATTAGAGAAGACTTGGCTAAAGCGATTACTCCTCCTCATCTCCACTTTAGTCTGGTTTCTTTCTTAAGCGCTTCCTACACAATTTTTGTGCTACTACTTATTTCCGCTTATCGCATTATTTTCTTTGCCAACATTTACAGATTGTTCTTCAGGAATAGTGAAACCTAAATATCTTAATCTCTCCTTATTAGTTTTAAACTGAAGAAACCTGAAGAAAAATAGCCAAAAAGTTAACTGGCAAGCTAATTCAAAATAATTAGACTCAGCTATAGTAACGTTCTCAATATCGGGAAAAATTAATATGTAAATAAAACTAAATGAAAAAATTGTAATAGCTGCGACCGCAAATAAAGTACAAAACTTATCAAGATTATCAAAACATTGATGCTTTATAGCCTGCATAATACAAACAGAGCAAGAAATAATCACAGCAACAGCTATTAACATTACTACTTGTAAAGAGTTGTAATAGTCAGTTGACATTTTGTATGTAAAGATTAAGTATTCGAAGAAAATAAATAGTGACAATGTCACTAATGCCTTTATTACAAAGAAAAATCTATAAAACTTTCTTTTGAGATTTTCTTTGACTTCATTCTTAAGTTCTTTGTCTACAAGTTTTTTCTGTAATTCATTCATAATAAATTCTTCTTTATTAAAAGCCAAATCCTCCGATTAGAGAAGACTTGGCTAAAGCTGACACACTTCTTTACAGAGCGTTATTACTTATTAAGCTTTTTAATCTCATCTGTAGTTTTCTTGTAATTATGATTTAACAAGATTGCACAGATAACTATTAATCCCATTGTAGCGTAAACTAATTTATCGTATTTCAGTATTGTGAAAATCTCTGTACCCAAACAACTACTAATACATACTGCTGCAAATCTAAGCAACATTATTATGCGAGCATTAAGACATACACTCACTGGAAATACTTTATTTTCATCAAACATTTCATAGAAGTTTGTAAATAACTTAGAAATTACTATTAGTAAAATTCCAACTGCCACTAGCTCTATTGCTACGAGTGATAAAAGTTTTGTATTATGTAGATTTGTGAATAGAAATGGAAGCTGCAACATAAACGGTAAAAGAGAGATTACATTCGCCCTTCTATTTAAAGATTCTACTGAAGACATGTCCGACCTATTGTCTTGGCTAAAGGTCTTGCCTTGGCTAAAGTAATCGTCTGAGCTAAAGCCATCTGACTCTTTCTCCGACTTAGTTAGAGACTTTTCAGCTATTGTTACTCCACATACAGAATTTAACATTGTGCTAATTACATCATTTAATGTCACATTTGTTTCCTCGCTTTCTTTACCTTTTGTACCTTCTTCACTTTCTCTATATTTTTCTTTATCTATTTCGTTCTCACTAACATCTTTTTGTAATTTATTATTTTCATTTAACATTATGTTATCCTCCATTTCTTCCGTATCATCTTCATCAGGTTCTTCTACTGCCTCATTTATCGCTTCTATTTCAATATTTAAAAAGTTTAGTATTTTGTTTTTAAATGCTTCTTCGAAATCTTCAATATAATGAAAATGTACAAGTATGATTATAAATATACTTAATGCAAGAAATGAAGCAACTAAATTTCCTACATCCATAGCCGTAAAAAGCATAGGAAGATAGCATGCTACAATATGTAATACTAAAGCACTCTCTAAAAATACATAATATAAATCAATAATATCAGAAAGACTATCTACATCTTTCGCAGTAACATCTCCAGCTAAATGATATATTGTTGTGACTTTTCTTTTAACTAATTTGTAGCAAAGTGTAATAAGTACCAACAATATTAAAGAAATAATTAAAAGGTTTCTGATAACTTCTTTACTTCTATATGACACTACTCCTTTTGTAACTAAAAATAAACAAACAATAAGTAATAAATATCTGAGTAAAATGTTCCTTAAAAAATGTTTTAAAAGATAAAAATGTATTTTCTTTATATCCATGCCAATTCTCATCTTAACTCTCCTTTGTAAAAAGCCAAGTCATCCGATTAGAGAAGGACTTGGCTAAAGTGGTTGCTAGCTGGCTGTGCTAAATCAAGTCAGACATAAAGATATCTAAATCCCACTGTGTAATGATGTGAGGCTCACCAGACTTTTCTCTAGGCTCCTGAGCTAAAGCCTTCTTGATCCCCTCTTCATCTGCCGTGAAGATTACATCTGCATCTTCCACTCTTTCTATAACCTTTCCACGAGCTAAAGCATTTAGAACAGCGACCTGAAACATAGTAGTTCTTTTAAGATTAACCATTGCATACGCTGCTAAGGTCGTTCCGACTAGATTGTTTTCAAGATTATTGGACCTTTCTGTTCCTATCTGTTTTGAAAGGTCTGTCCAAATTACTTTACGCTCTTTGCAGTCGATTACTAATGGTATAGAAATCCTACTTGTTGAAGTTAATGAAATCTGATTTTCTACAGTTGTAGGTTCATAGATTTCACCAGAATTCAAATCTTCTCGTTCCATCCAACCAAATGTACAAGGCACTTGGCTAAAGTTTTCGCCAGAATACGAGTACACCTGCGGTACTACGTAGTGAACTCCTTCATTTAACATGGCATCCAAATCCACATCAATAAACTCTGAAGCTCCTTTACTGCCAAAATCATCACCATTAATAATATCACCTGAGTGATAACACCTCAGTGAAGAATTTTCTAATTCAGTGTATGAGACATGTCCGACATAACCCCAATTTTCATTGTAGAAGGCTACAGACAAATCTAAGTCAACGGGATGACACCCAAATTCTGTATTTGTCCACCAAATGAAGAAACGGACGTTTGACTTGGCTAAAGTAAATCTACTTCCCCTTGTCATTGATTTGTATGTACTGTTAGCACTTCGTTGTGAGAAAGGAATAATGAAGTTCTTTAGCTCATCATCAATCCACACGTTTCCAAGTGGGGAGCGTTTAGAGTATTGTTTATCCAAAGCGTTTATGATTACAACACGTAATTTTGTGGTGTCACCAACTTCTTGGCTAAAGCTGTCAAGAAGTTGTATTTTAGCTACGTTTCCTTTTGGCATTACTGTGCGTAGATCTTCACAATTTCTGTACTGGAAGTGCGCTAATGTCTGCAGAAGTACAGGTGTGCTGACTTTGTCTGCCACTGTGCTAAAGCTTTCAACAATTTCATCTGCATAGTCAGGGTAGTCCCGTAACAACTTGTCTAATCGTCTTGTGAATTCTCCAGGGCGTTGTGTAAGTAGTCCTAATAGTGTTTCCATTTCGTCTTTGCTGTGTTTTGAAGACTTAATGAGACCTTCTACTTTGCCTGTCCAAAAGAGAGGTTTTTTCTCTTCTCTAATTGATTTGAAAGCTAATTGTACTTTTTTGAATGCTTGCCCTTTGAATTCTCCAGGGTGAAGTCTTTCTCCAAGTCTAATCCATTGTTCTCTGTATCGCCACATATCTTCCTCAAGGTTAGAACACTGGGCTAAAAGGCTCATGATAATTCTACGTTCCTTACGAGAGAAGCTTTTGAATTTGGTATTCTCGGCTAAAGAGATATCGCCATCAGATAGTGAGACTGCAAGTCTAAGTACATCTGTAACTGTCTTGTAGTGTTTAGCTAAGATTTCAGTTTTTACTTCTTTTACCAGCTTTGCACTAATCCATGCTAGAATTTCTTTAAAAGTGATTTCTTCCGGAATCCAATTCCAGCTCTCTTCTACATTCTCTAAACACCACTCCAAGTCTTTGTAGTCTTGCTGAGCCAAAGAGGTTTTACTGCTAAGGAGATTAGTAAAGATCTCTTTTAAATCTTCTAAATCTCCTAGAGTTAATTCCTGTCGTTTAGATAACTCTGCTAAAGGTGCTCTTTCAATCTTCTCATATTCAGGAAGCCAAGTACCGAAACTAATGTAATGTAAGATAGCGTTAATCCAAAGTTCTGCATCGTCGGCTTCTGCTACCTGCTTCGGAAAATTAGGATACATTACTTTGTATTCTTTATCAGCTCCGATCAAAGCCTTAAGTGCTGGAATTAATTCTTTATACAAATCATCAATTACTGCTACTGGCTGCTTGGCTAAAACTAAAGCAAAATTTTGTTCTAGGCTAAAGCCAAGACTACTGAGATTAAGTTCAAATGTGAAAAGATGTATTAAAGACTCCACAACGATTTTGTTTAATGGTGTTTTTAAATCAATAGTAACTTTGTGTTTTCTTCTTAATAAAATTTCATTTAGCATAACATACCTCCAAATGTAAAAGTGCCTAGACTCGTTGAAGAATCTAGGCACTGTGCGGAAAACAGAAAAACTAAGACATACCCAATTTTTTAATAGAAGGAAGTTTTTCTATAGCCGCTATTTTTAGTTGTTTGTGGAAAACGGAAAAACTACATTGACACCTTTCTTAATAGAAGGAAGCTTTTCCATAGCCACCATAAATAGAAAGCAAGAAAACTAAAATCATTTTTTTTGTTTTTTGTAAAGTAGAAGGAAGTTTTCTCATAGCCATTTAATAATTTATTATATTTTTACTCAAATAGTAACATGGTTTTAAAACATCAAGTTCTCTCCTAAAATGGCTACAAAAAGAGATCCAATTGATACCAAAACTCTTTGAATTTTATTCTTTAAATCTCTTATCCATTTCTTCTTCAAGCTCTTGTTGTGCTTTTCGTTTCTCGATCTCGTGTTTAAATGGATTTGGGTGCTTGGCTAAATAGGTTTCGAGAAATACCATCATAGCTGCAAAAAGTAAAGCCGTTACTAAAGCTATTCCTATGATCTTGGATAAAATTCTGTAGATTACTTCCATTCCATAAAACATTGCAACGAAACCACCGGCAACTGAAAAAAGTAAAACAACTAGCCAAACTATAACTTTCTTTTTCATTAATAACCTCCTGTAAAATCTAGCAATCAAGCAAAGAAAAACCAAAGATGATTCCAATAATTATTGACACAAATCCTGGTAAACCGAAAGTTGCTTTGCTAAAGTCTAAACCAATTCCACACAGCAAAGAACCAAACATTGGGAAAATTATTGCACAAACTATCCTATTACACCTTTTCATTTTGTGTTACTCCTCGCCTAACATGTCTGAGATTCTTTTAGAAGTTGACTTGGTTAAAGACTCTCTAGCAACAATTTGTAGTTCACTTTCTTTGATACCATCCATTGTAAGCATTGTATCTAAAGTATCAATTGAAGCTTTTGTTTCTAACTTATTAGCGAAACTCTCACCAGGTTTTCTTAAATCACCTAAAAGTGATTCTAAAACTTCTTTGATTGAGTCTTCAGCCTCACCTTTTAATTTTGAAGTTTTGTATAAATTCAAAATTTCCTCTTTGTAAATTTTTTCATAGTGATTTCTAGAAATATTTGCAAATGTGTACCCTTTTTCTAACTTTTTATCAATCTTATTAATTAACTGTAAAATCTCGGAATTATTCTTCTTTCTCTTTTTATCTTTCTTTTTCTTTTTCTTATTTTTAGTTTTAACTGGGTCGGACTTGGTTAAAGCTTTTTGTCCGCAGTTAGCACCAATTTCTATTCTAAGTGCATCCATTTCTACTAAATCCTCCAGGAAATCAATTACTTTATCGACATCTGACCGTTTACCCATTCTATCGATAGTAAAGTAAAAAATAGTTAGTGCCATAGCAGCAATGATTACAAAAAATCCAAACATTTTAATACCTCCTAAATCATAGTTATATATGCTAAGATTACAGCAAGAAAGCAAGCAATCATTAAACCAATGTAACTAATCTTTTCTTGTAAATCTCGTAAAGGTTCTTTTTTCTTTTTACTACTATTACGTAACTCTTCCAGAAGTTTTTTAAGTTCAATTGTATCTACAGCATCTACAGCATCTGCAATATCTTTAACATTCTTTTGCTTACCACTCATTCGGAATCTCCTCTTTAATCTCCCCTTTAGTTTCCTTTTTAATTTCCCTTTTTAGCATAATAAAGCTAAACCCGGTCACTAAGCTAAAGCCGACAATTAATGTGGCTATTAAGATAACTACCAAAACATTTAAAAACTCGTTTGATTCCACAAAAGTGTATTGCTTTGCTAAAACGATTACAAGTGTCATTACTGCTAAGGCAAAGGCAAGTAACAACTTATCAAAAACATTCTTAAGAAGTGCTTCGTCATTACTGTGTCTGCCTTTGTTCTTTTTAAGTACAAATAATAAAATATAAGTAATGATGATGCATGTTAGAGCAAAATATAAATAAGCCATAGCCGCAGACTCTATAGATAACAGCAATGGAATTTCATTCATTAGATTTGCAAATACAAATAAACCAAATGGTATTACGACTAATGCAACTAAGCTTAAAATTATTTTAATGGTCTTTTTCAAATAAAATACCTCCTTTAAATTAATGCAACATTAATTTTGTTTTGACCTCTATTGGATAACATTTTTAAAATAAAAAGACCTGGGCTAAAGTTGCTCAGGCCTCTTGAATGTTATTAAGTTGTGTTTGTTTGAATTCTACTTTCGTAAAGCTTTTGTAACAACAAATACAATTCCTTCGACTACGAAGAAAACAAATGTAGTTATTACCCCTCTTACTGCTGCACTGACAAAAAGATTTACTAAACCTTCTGTAGTTCCAACATCTTTCGATTCAAGCAATTCTGTTAAATTTTTCATTGTATTTTCTCCTTCACTAAAGTTGTTATTAAGCTGTTATTACTTTATTTAGTCATTATCGTCATTAGACCAATCCGTTCTTACAAGAACATCTTCTGCTCTTAAATCTTCTCCAGGAAATTTAATCCACAGGAAATCATTGTAGCTAACACCATGTGTCTTTCTCACAATGTCCAGAGGAACGTACTTGGTTAAACCGCAAGCAGCTAGGAGTTCTCTAATGTCTGGTCTTCCCGGATCCCAGCATCTCATCTTTAATACTTCGCTAGCTTGGTAGCGTGAAAGGATCATGTTGGGAAAGAGTCGTTTCATTGGATTCTTTTCTGTAGACTCTACGTACACCTTTGTTCCTTCGGAATGTACCTTAGCTGTTAATCTATTCTTCCACCAGACCTCCAATGAGAAGTCCTCTAAATGTGGTGGTGCATAGTTAACAGTTGGGGTTTTGTCAGGGTCTTTTGACAACTGTGGTGTGTCACTACTGCATGGTGTATTGCTACTATGTGCTGTATTATCTTTGCTAAAGAATTTCATTTCTTCCATCCTGTACTAAAACTCCTTCCTGTAGAATTCTGCCTGATACATGAAGACTTCCTTCTCTTTAGAGTCTGGCTGTTGCTTTAGCCAAGAGATGAAAGCATCCCAATCAACATTAAATCCTTTTCCAAAGTAATCAAACATTTTTCTATGAGAGCCTGCGAAAGGTCTTGCTATCACTCTTTTGACATTGTCTTCTATTGGAAAATGCCAGTTAACACTTACATTTGCTGTTAAAAGTGATTTACCATTATCAAAGATAGGTGCTTGTCTAAAGTGGTCTCCGATACCTACCAAACCTAAATTGTTTAAATGTCTGTCTTCATTTAAGGTAATTAAATCAAGTGTAAATGTTTTTCTTAAGTAATCTGTAACATCAATGCCGGACAACTCGTAGACAATGTCAATAGTGTATTTGATACGTTCTTCCATGTTAGGTAGCTTGGCTAAAACTTCTGCCATGTTCATACCGAACTCAGAGAAGTACAAGCGATAGAACGTTATGAAGTTCTCACCATTTTGTAGAAAATTCTTACTACGGCAACCGCTTCTACCATTGATGAAACCTTGTTCGTAAAGAACATATTCATCTTTGGCTAAATCGGTAAATGAAAGAAAGTTCGAGATTAAATACTCTACTAATCCTTCATGCCCTTCTCTATCTTCTTTGTACCAGTAGTCATCTTTGAAGTACTTTCGCTGTGTACCTTCACTTGTACCATTTATGTCTACAACATAGCGTTGATCGATGGTCTCACTAAAGCTCTTATCAAAACTCAATTAACATCACCTCACTTAATTATCTTGATTCTATCACACTTAGCTAAAGTGTTTCAAGATTTTTACTCCAAGGTTATTTCTATATAACTAAATCCCTGTAAGATTGCAAAAGCCAAAAGACTTATTAAATCTTCTGGTAAGTACCTTTTCTGTTCTTTAAGCTTTTCCATTGTGAGGTCTTTTGTCATCTTTAGCATAACAGAATTATCTTGGCTAAAGTAAGAAATGATTCCAGGAATTGAAACAACAGGAGGTAATTCAATAGTGCCTTCACCAGAAACAACAGGATTGATGTACTTAGCTATTGTAGTTTCACTAAGATAATCGGCATTAATTCTAATAGTTCGTGTCATTATTGGTTCCAATGATTTTCCCAAAATAATCCCTCCTACAATAAATCCATCTTTTCTAATCCAGCAGCCTCATTGTCTACTACTGCTTTACTATTTGCTGCAGCTTTACTGTTTGCTATAATACCATTATTTTCCGTATCGACTACATGTGCGGATAATTCTTTAATCTCTTTTCCATTTACACTGATTTCAAAATTAATAGCAGGGAAACATTGTCGAAATACTTTAAACCATGCTAAGGGTGGCGTGGCTAAAGTGGTTAATGTAATGAACACACCGCTCTTCTCCAGTAGTGTTCCTCCAGGAGAAAAGACATCTTTTTTGACATCAACTCCGTAACCTAATACATCAAAAGGTGTTCCCCAATAAAGGTTACGGAAATCTCTTTGACAGAAGTAACCATGGATTTGTTTATTGTGACAGTACAGTTCTGCTTTTCTGTGCAGTCTTTCAAGTCTATCTGAACCAATTCCTTTAGTAATTCCATAATACCATTCTTTTGGATTTTCTGGTACATCTATTCCTAATTCTTTTAGAACATCTATCTGAAAATCATTAAGTGGTTCGCTTGAAAGACCGTAATCAGTGAAGTACGTGGCTAAAGCTTTTTCAACTAAATTCCCTGGCATAGTGTACAAATAGTTTGGTACTGGGATTAATTTATTAAAGCTAAAGTCTTTGTCTAAGAAATATCGTTTGCAGTCTTCGTTACCATGCTGCGGAAAATAAATCTGTGTTGTTGCTGTCGGTAATGCATTGAAGTCTTCATTTGTCATCATTACATAATGTTTCATAATCTCCTCCTACGAAATCTCTATTAAAAATCCCTATTAAAAAATCTCCATTAAAAAATCCCCATAGTATTTAACTTAGGTTCATTATCAGTAGTCCCCGATGCTAATTCTTCGTGAATCTTTTCTAAAGAACCCCAATGTAATTTGTATGTGACAATTACATTACTGTCTTCGATAGTTATTACAAAATTTAATGCAGGATACATTTCGCTAAGCACAACTAACCATGGTAATGGTGGCTTGACTAAAGTGGTTAAGACAACACCTACAGTACTTTTAGTTGTGTGTGAAATAACTTCTATCACATCAGAAGGTGTTCCCCAAAATCTACCGCAGAAACCAACTGCTGTGAATGTCTTAGTACATTTATAGTTTTCATAGTACTGTTGCCCTAACTGATAAAAATGTTTCCAAGTCTCTACATCACAATTTACAGTACACTCTCGAAACCAAGTGCTGAAATCTTCTGGTAAAGTAATACCTGCGTATTGAAGCATTTCTACAATGATTGGATAATACCCTGGCATCATTTGTGGGTTATTTCTGCCAAAGTTAGTTAAGTACGTGGCTAAAGCTTTTTCAATTACTGGACCGTGTACTATCTGGTAATTCTCAGGAATAGGTATTACTTTATTAAAGCTGAAGTCTTTTGTGAATAAATCTAAGCAATTTGTAATCTGTTCAGTACTAAACTGGACTGTTGTGTAAACTTTAGATAAATCATTAATTTCGTTTGGTGTCATTAATTCATAGTTTTGCATTGCTGTGTTCTCCTTTCTTAAAATTAAATTGCGTTGGTGTAGCGTTGTCATTGTTTTGACTCCCTCCGGCGCTACGCGCCTCCGGTCAAACAACTGGGTCGCTTCGCTCCCAGCTCACCAGTCAGTCGCTTCGCTTCTTTGATCTAAAGATAGGGCTGAAGCCTATCTTGGCTAAAGCTCTGACTGGGCTAAAACGACTGACAATGGTAGGTGCCGATCCTTGGCTAAATCTCCAACTGAGCTAAAGCCTATCGCATCATTATTACACTTAAAAAAGCCTGTACTGTCGCTTAGACTAGTACAGACCACTTTACATTTTCCCATCCTCTAAGGTGTATTTTACTTCACCGTTACGGCTAAGAAGTTCGCAATCAAACGTTCTATCTGGGTAGCGAACACTTAAAGCCGTAAGCACTTTGTTTGGCATTCCATTTACTGTGCTAAAGCTAACTTCGTTCTTACTTACCAATACATTTAAAGCATTGAGAGGTGTTCCCCAATAGCGTTGACACCAACTATGATGTGCAATACAGTCGTGCTTAATACAATTTCCAAAGTATCGCTCTCCTAAATTGGTGAGTCGTGTCGCATTGCCATTGTACTTTGCTAAATGTTTTTTATACCGCTGGTCTAAATCCCTAAAGTCTTTTACTAGTAAATTATCAAAGAAAACTAATTCATTTTCTGTAAGATACTCTGCTAAAGAACCTTTTGGAATGTTAAGACCAGCACGGTCAACTTTTGGAATGTCATTTACCTTTGCAGGTTTGTGCTTGGCTAAAAGGTTTGGATCTCCTTCCGCCTTGTACTTCTCGTTTTCAACAAAGTAAGCATACAATGCCAGTTCAACTATTGGTCCGCATGTCATCAGTAATTCCTGCGGAATTGGAATTAGTGAATTAAAACTAAAAGTACCATTTTTGAACTCGGTTAAACTTCCGATTCCTGGAGATTTTATTTTAACCACAAATCTTTCTGTATTTTTCTTTAAATCATCGTCAGTAAGTCTATCTAATAAATTACTCATTATCATCACCACCCACATTCTCGTTCTTCTTTTTGATTGGTTCTTCCAGAAAATCACAAATTACCTGACAAGCATAATTGCTACACATATCATGCAAGATATCATGTCTCATTTCCTGTATTTTAACAACTCTGACAGCTGCACCTAAACTTCGGTATCTCCATTCAACAACATCGACACCTTCACTTACTGGGTCTTCTTCTCCGTAAAGAAAAAGAACATCAGGTAATGAGGTTTTCTTTGCTAAAGCACTATACTCATTTTTATTTAAATCAGACATTCCGTTTAGAAATTCTAAGAAAAATTTAGGAGTCATTTTAGTTTGCACATTAGCATCCTGACGATACTTTTCTAAAGCAATCTGACTTTTAAATAGCCAATCAAACTCTGTCAAGGTGTTTGGTATTTTCTTATTATAAGAATTAAATACTAATGATCTTACAAAGTCTGATGGTGCCTCTTGCTTACGTTTACTACATCTTAAATTTACTAATGTACGTGCAATTGAAAGCTGTAAACTCGATGGCATGCCGGTTCCTACGAGAATAATTTTATCTACAGTATTTGGATACTTCATTTGATGGCTTCTGACCAAAAAAGAGCCTAATGAAAATCCAAGCATGTAATAAGGTAATTCTCCATACTCTTTTGTTAACTGTTCTTTAAATGTAATTCTATAGCTTTCTAAATTTGCTACTGCACTATTCCATGAAACCATGTGTAATGCAGGAATTCCAGCATACGCAGAAGTACCATGACCTTCTAAATCATGACCGCAGACTACATACCCAAGCTCATTTAGATACTTGGTTAAAGCATCGTACCTTCCTATGTATTCAGTCATTCCATGCACAATTTGAAGTATCCCAACTGGCTTACAATTTGGTTTCCAAATCTTATAATGTATCATTACTAAACCCTCCTATTATCTGTATTTTGTTTCTTCAGATTAATAATTTTTTAACTCCTTTCGAAGTTCTTCTTTTCTTTTTGCTCTATTTGGTTTCTTTTTTGATTTATGTTCTCCATACCCACAGGCATAAGCATTGTAGCGTGGCATCTGGGCTAAAGTGTTTTCAATACTACTACGGTGATAATAAGGTTTCTGATTCACTTTCATAGTCCCTCCTATTTAAATGAAAATAGGGGCATTGCAATGCCCCTTCACTTATTTTCTTCACTGCTTTTTACGAGATTTTAATAAATTTACAATGCTCGTCAGCAGTCCATTAATTGTCATAAAAAGAAGTATAACTTCTACTGAATGTACACGTTCTTCAAGTTTTTCTAATCTAGCTTCCGTAAGTGCATTAAAATTATCTTTCATTTCTGCTACCTCCAACTTATTTAGATATTTTATTAAATGATGTTTGTCCTGTTACTGTATCCCAGTAAACAGCAATTGGTGTACCATTGATTTCAAAAGTGTATGAAATCTTCTCTAAATCACTACCATCAAGTAAAGTACTATCTGTGCTAAAGCTGAGAGTTACTGTTTCTTTAGGATTGATTGTAGTTGTATCACCAAGTGGTGCATGCCAAAGAATTCTCCAATCATCCAGCTTAACATTTAGATTATGCCAGACTTCAATTGGCTCATCACTTTTGTTTGTAATTGTACAAGTTATTTCATTGAACAACCACTTATTACTAACACTTCCAGGTCTTTTACACTGCAAAAATGCTCTACATGTGCATCCACACTCAAATTTAACTTCTGGTAACTGTACGTCAACTATTTTTACAAGAATTGTCCCAAGATTATACCAACTACCATTCTTTTTATACAACAGTTTTACCTTTACGTTACCATCGTAAAATCCAGTTAATTTGCCTGAAACAGAAAGCTTGGCTAAATCACTTCCACTCTCAATCTTCCATAGAAAATTAATTCTGTTTCGAAAAGGTATACGCACAGCTTTACCATTTAAATCAGTAATGTAATCAAAAAGATTGATATTTTTACCTTTTGAAAGGTAAACACTTTTCTTTACCACTAGATTAACTGGTAACTCTTTGTTGCTATCGCTAATCTCAAATTCTAAGATTTCATGAACACTTAAAACATTATCTGTTCCTTTCACTAATTCTTTCATCGTAATTACCTCTTTCGTTTTGAGATTGTATAATCTATTCAAAACAATTTAATGTTTTGAAATCTACTAATGACTTTCTAAAATTTACTAACAACTTTCTAAATTTTATTAATGACTTTCTAAAATTTATTAACGGCTTTTCAAAATAGAATAATGTGAAAATACACTTCTAAATCTTTCCAGGTTATCATCTCCACAATTTGGAATTGCAAAGATGACTTGGCTAAAGCTGCGATGATTACAGAGCACATCTGCAAAAGCTTTAGCAACAGTAGTTGCGTTTTGTCCAAAACTACCACAACCCCAAGCACCAAGAATTAATCTTTTTATTCCATTTTCTTCGGCAATTTTTAATACAAAAGAAATTCTTTCTTTCAATTCTCTAACGTTCTCTGTATTTGTAATACCGTATGTTCTAGCGACTGCCCAATTCTGAATAGAACAGCTAATAACATCAATACGTCGATGTTCTCCATCTTTTTCAAAAATTACATAAGGTGTGTATAGTGCGTGCTTTCTGCCCATACCACGATTTACATTTACACAATTCCACTGATAGTAATCCGGGCACTGTCTTAAAACATTGTACAAAAATGAATGTTTACACAAATCTGATTCCTGATCTAAACCGCCAAGAAGAAAAGTACTTCCAGGTCTGCTGTACGAAGCAAAATTTAATACGGCCGCACTTGCTCCACCAAACTTCATTACAGCATCCGAAGCATCTAAATCCTCAATCAAAATTTCCATATCACAGTTCAACCCTTTAACTCCTTCTGGTTCAACACCCTTATAAATACCATTAATCCCTGCTGGTTTAATACCATTATAAATTCCATAAACTTTTGTGCCTGCAATACTAACATCAATCTGTGTCCTATACTTTTCTTCTGTTCTTTCAACGTAATCACTAATAGTCTTGTCAAATAACATTTTTGATTTCTCCTTTTATTACTATATTAAAAATTAAATCTAAAAGTTAGGTTTGCTAAATCCCTTTGCTAAAGCTTTTATCATTGTAGTTCATTAAATTAGTGCCACAACTTAAATTTTTAAAACTCAACCTAGAAATGACAAAACCCCCAGCTTACGCTGAGGGCATTACAAAATACAGACAATCTAAAGGATTGTCAAACCACAACAATTTTAGAATTGTTGGAGGATTAAAGAGTACGTTAGCTTTTAAACTAACGTACCCTATTTTTGAGACACTACCATTCCTAAAGTTACTTCTTTGGAAGGTCTTGGAGCAAAATGCTCCAAAGATTTGTAGCAACATTACTTACTACAAATCACTAATTTATCGTAACGTAAAAACGTAATTTCCAGGGGATGGACTCTACCAACTTTTGAGACAGAATCCGAAAACTTCCTTACTGTGAATCAACTTCACTAACCATTTCCCCTAAAGCTAAATGAAGCTATTACACTTCACCTAGCTACAGATTACCTAAAAGAGTTTCTTTTCTCTTTTTCTTAAATTGTTATATGTAAAACTACATAGATCTTGGTTAAACCGTAACAAACAAAATCAAATGTCATCGTAGAATATTTTGATTCTTTGTCCTGTTAATTCGATCTATAGCTATTACACTGTAATCTATAATAGCAATTAATGCTATTAATAAAACAATTCCTCCTACTACTAAAGTCTTCAAATGCCCACCTTCTTCCTACTTTTTGCTTCACGTTTAGCAGCAATGCTGTCAATTGCAAGGCATTCTCCTACAACAATACCTAAACCGAATGTTAAAATCATCATTACAAAAACTGCAATGCAAACTGAATCAGTCATACTATCCCTCTTTTCTTTTTAGTAAAATATATTAAATATAATTTAAATTTAAGTTTTATAAATTCACTTTGCTAAAGCTGGTTAACCCATTCAGTTTTACTTTGCTAAAGCTATTGATACCAATTAACCCAATTTAGTTTTACTTTGCTAAAGCTATTGGCACCATTCAGTTTTACTCAACCCCTCTATTAATTAATGAGCCTTGAACAACTAATCTCTGCCGGCCAAAATTAGTACAAGTAGATAATGTGCAAATTGTTTTATCTTTATCTAATGAATTACCAAATAATCCGTGATATCGATTAATATAATCTTCTTGTGTAAAGTTATCCCCAAACTGTATTGTATAAATCTTAGAACCAAGATTCACTACGCAAACATTTTTGATTTCATATTTCAACACTTCATCAGTATTACCATTTACGCCTTTTACATGAACAAAGAAGTATTTATGCTTCTGCATGTAGCTCTTTGATTTATATTTCTTTAAGCTACCAAACATTCTTCCACTAGTCATATTATGTCCATAAATAATAGTATTATCATCAGTGAAATCACTGTTATTATGATAATCTATAAACAATGTACCGCTGTATTTATACTTCTTGTCTAAACCACGATGTAAATAAAAACTATTATCATCAGATTGTACAACAGGATACTCTAACACGTCTGGAATTTCCAGTATAGCTTTAGTATCTTGGCTAAAGTCCTTCCAATTAATCTTTTTTATTTTAGATTTATCGTTTGAAGTGTTTTTGTTTGTTTTCTTGTGTTTTGAATTATCATCTTTAGCCTTATTGTCTGAATCCCCAGTTATCTTTTCAATACCAGAAGAAATTTTCTTATCATCTTTTAATTCATCAAGAAAATACATCTTTAAAATTAGTAATGCTGCAATCACAACAATCACACCAACTATGATAATTCTTTTGTTTACCTTTGTCCTATTTTTAGTATTACTTTTCCTACTATCATCCACATTTAGTGTATATTTTGTTTTCTTTTTATTCTGCATTCTTCAATACTTCACCTTGCCTTGTTTTCAATGTTTTACAAAGATTTACATTTCTTTTCAATGTTTTACACTTATTATCAGTACTTATCAATTCTTTACAAAGATTTACATTTCTTTTCGGAACTTTACACTTATTATCATTTCTTTTCAGAACTTTACACTTATTATCATTTCTTTACAAATCAATTTAAAGATTAAATGTTAAAAGTTAAAGCACTGAAAAGAAATAATAGCATAAGCACTTAGCTAAAGCGGAGAAAACTATTTCTTCTTTTTAGCAAAAGAAGGTAATTCCATACCGTTGTATGAACTATTTTCATCCTCGTTTTTTTGGTTCTCACTATTGTATCTAGCATGCAATGCTTTTACGATCTGTCTTAATGTTAATGTGATAACTCCAAGTCCTTTCGCTTCTGTAAAGATAAAATCTTTTTTCTCTGCATTCTCGATTGTAAAGGCTGGTGGTAAAGAAAAGCCAGACTTGAAAATACACTGACAAAACATCTCTGAAATTATTACAGCTTTTTCTGTGCTAAAGCTTTCTGGTAATTTGAATCCTTTAGGAAATTTACAACCATAAAAAAGTCTTAACATGTTGACTGCATTAGCTGTGCTAAAGCTTTCTGGTAATTTAAAGTTATCTGGTAATACTGCATGCAGAAACATAGAACTAAAATCAGTTCCATTACCAGTTTTAAAGTTTTCAATAATATTAGTCACATTTGGTAATACAGAATCGCAGAACATAGCACTAAAGTTTGTAACACTTTCTGTGCTAAAGTACTTTGGTAATTTGAAGTCTGCAGGGAATTTGAATCCACTGAACATACGTGACATTGTTTTCGCCTTAACTGTGCTAAAGCTTCTTGGTAGTTTGAAATCACCATCTACAATGCAACTGCTAAACATAGAGTCGAAAGACTCTGCCATTTCTGGGCTAAAGCTTTCTGGTAATTCAAAGTCACATTTAAACTTTGTTCTGCAAAACATTTGTTCAAGGTTAATAGCTTTCTTTGCATTGAAAGCATCGGTAAATCTAAAAGGTACTTCTATGGTTGCTCCTGCAAACATAAAACTCATATCGACTACATTTTCTGTATTAAAGCTTGTTGGAAAGTAAACAGCACTTGTGAATTTTGCATTTTCAAACATGTTAGCCATTGTTACAATATCTGTTGTATCAAAAGCTTTTGTAAAAGAAAATTTATCATTAATTTCTGTATCAGAAAACATCTTGTAGCAAGAGCTGGCATTAACTGGTAATTCTAAGGTTCCTTCTGGAATCTTTTTTACATGTAAAAACAAACCTGTTTTCTTGTCTGGTGCATACTGTGCTAAATCGAAAAGAACCCAATTCTTATTTCCTGTTGATTCTTGAAACCATGCAAAAGAACGATATGTATTTTTTCTAAGTGTTTGTGCACACTCTTCTTTTGCTTCATTTGATGTAAGATCAACAATGTAGCTATATTTCCCTTTGGTGAAAGTAAGTGTATTGTCGTCACCATTCCTGATACCTTCCGGGAAAGTAAGAATAATGGTATTGCTTAAATCCACCTGTTTCTTTGGAACAGTTCGGCTTTCTGGTTTAAACCCTGTTTCGTCTTTACTAAGATCAAAAGGCATTGCATTTAAACCACTTTTTGAATTATTTCTAGCTAAACCACTTTTTGAATTATCTCTAGCAAAACCATTTCTTCTATCTTCTATTTTTCTTTTTCGCTCTTCATTTAATCGTCTTTGATGTTCACACTGTTTATCGAACTCGCTACGAGTTCTTCCAGATGACTTGTGGTGTTCCGTGATTGCATTTGAACTATCTTTGCTAAATCTGTTTCTGAATCTGTCATTGTCAACTTTACTATTAGATTTTTCCTTTTCCCTCTGACGCTGCGCTTTACACTGTGCTTCGAACTCTGCCATTGTACGCCCCTTTGCAGTTGGAAATCTAATAACATCGCTATCACCATCTTCATCTTCTAAAGCTGTCATATCCATATTATCAGGTAATTCTAACTCTTCAGCTGCACTGTTTACAGTTCCAGTTTTAGAGAAATTTACTTCTTGTTGAAACAATTCCTGTGCTAAAGAATCTGTATGGCTATCTCCCTTTTCTCCTTTTTTCTCCTCTTCTTCTATTTTCTCACTAGTATTTGCTTCAGCACTAAAGTCAGGCACTCTTTTTTCTTTAGTACTTGTTGCTTTGCTAAAAAGATCCATGGATTTCATTTCCTCATTGTTCTTCTCTTCTGGATTGAATAATTCTTTCATTTTAATATTTCCTCCTTTTACATTTTTTATGTGTTCTTCATAAGATTTCATAAAATCTTTGGCATCCATATAACCACTTCCTTTCCTGCACATATCTCTAACAAAAGAAAAAAGGGAACCCATTTAGGATTCCCTTCTTAATCTTGCTAGTAAAGTATTTATAAAAATTAATTACTGATAATTAGTTAAAATACATATTAAATTGTCATAGTCACTTGGCTAGAGCTGGTCAGCAGAACTATAACCTCTATATTTATCTTTATGTACAACACAACTTTTGACATAAACTTTTTTACCACTCTTATATGTTCGCCAATATCCAGAACGAACATGAGGGCATTTTTGTATACCGAAATTATTACCACCACTGCCATTTGAGTTACCGCCGGTACCTGAGTTTACATTTCCATAATTGTGTACTGTAATTGTGCCATCAATTCTAAGTTTTTCAGTTTTATCAGAAAATTTATCTACTTTGTTGAGTTCTGCTGGTGCTGCGTATGTACTGTCTTTATTATTATCTTTTACATTGACGCTATCGGAATCAAGCTTTGCTAAAGCTCTTTTAAGATTTACTTCTTCTTTTCTGACTAGGTATTCTTGAACACACATTAATACTGCATACGCCATTTGAATACGACCGTCGCTGCAATCACAAAATCGTTCTACACAACAGTTAGATTTTTTACAATCAAGAGATTTAGCACACCAGTTACCATCTTTCCTGCACAAGCAATTAATTGCTGGTGCCAAGGTGTAGCTATTTTCAGAACCATGATGGGACTTGGCTAAATCCTCCACGATAAATGTAAAAATACCAAAGCATCTATCCCAAATTGTTAATGTGATTTTATCATGCATGAGTTTTTTACTAACATGGAAGGCAAGACGAGATTCTCTTAACTTACCTTTAACAAAAATTTCAAATGAAACATCTTTAGGCATTAAGCGAACTAATTGTGAAAAGTCAGCAGTGTTCTTGGCTAAAGCTTCGTCACATTTAGCATTTAAATAGGCATTCTCAGAGATTAGAAGTAATTTACTTAAACCCACATTAAATGAACTCTCTATAGTATCTCCTCGTATAATTGTTCCATAAATTATAGTTTGTAGCATATTTAGACATTGGTCTACGAGCAGTATTTTATTATAAGTTGAAACATCATCACTAAGACTTCTTTTGAAAGTATTTTTTATGGCACTTCTCATTTTAGTTTGCCCAGGTCCGTCAGTAAAAAATAAAATAGGATACTTATTAATACATCTATCTATTGCGTGTCTAAGATCTTTGATAGAATCAAAAAGCTTATTAAAGCTAGCGTCATCTTTTTTATTTTTCTTATTACGCTCTTTCTCTGCTAAATCCATTAAATGACGTTTACAGCTAATTAAACAATCTAAATCCTTGTCTAGTTGTGTTTTTAAATCTTCTGTTAACTCATTCGTATATTTGAATACAGATAATTCTTCTCTTTTAATTTTCATTTTTAAACCCCATTTCTAAAGTGATTCCAGCTTGGCTAAAGAGCTTTAAGATTGCTCTGCAAAAATGTAAAAAGGGGATTAAAGAATAATCCTCAATCCCCTTTTTCTTAGTTTAGCTAAATACATTAATACTCTTAGCTAAATGAAAGATAGCCACCTTCATCTTCAAGCGTAGCCATGTCTAATTCAATTTCATCATCATCAAAATTTGGTAATGAAAAGCAATCCATAAACATATCGAATCCGGCTGCATCTTCACTTACATTCCAATCCTCTGAACTATAAATTCCTGACAACTCAGTACATCCTGAAAACATATTAGTAAAATCAGCAACATTGCTAAAGTCCCAACCTAACATTTCGACTCCTTCAAGAAGCTCACAGGACTCAAACATTGATTCTACACTTGTTAACTTTTCAGTTACAAAATGTGAAAGATCCAGATACTCAACGTCGCTTTCTGCGAATATGTAAGCCATTGTTGTGACTTTATCTGTGCTAAGATGCTTTACTATCTCATCTGTAACACCTGTACTTCCTAAGAACATGTAGGACATAGTAACAACATCTGGAGTTACAAAGTTATCAAAAGATACATTATTTAAATCTACATCTTCAAACATTCCATTGCAGGAAGAGCCATTGACTGGCATTACTGGATCAATTTCGCAATCACTAATGTAATGTAAAATCTTTAATCCACACTTTTCTATTACTTCGAAAGCTCTACTGTCATACATTACCCAATGCTCTTTGCCAGTTGCTTCTTTAAACCATTTGTAAGGAACACCCTCAAAGTCAGATAAAAATACTCTAGCGTCTTCTCTGCCTTCTTCAGTGTCTGGGTTTACTACATAATGTACATTCGGTCCATCAATTACAAAAACTTTTTCTTTACTCATACTAATACATCCTTTCTTCTAAATGATTGTCAATATTTTGTAATAAGTTTTTATAATTGAGCTAAATTACAAAATGGGGTTTAAAAGTTCATTTTTTAGTTTATCGTGGCTAAAGCCAGCGTGATATTTCGCTTGGCTAAAGCCTTTGGTTCACACTTGTCTAACTCCTTTGCTGCACTCTCTTGGTTAAAGCCTCTTAACTCCTTTGCTGTGAAGAATTTTATACGGGCAAATTTCCATATCAAACGTCTTATACCACAGTTCCTTAAAATCCACCCAATTTTCTAATGACTTGCTTGGTATGCAATAACTGTGCTTACATGTATTCCTACTGTCAATGTACTCTTTTGTAGAAACATTACAGTATGTAATAGTTAATTTATCTTTAACCGTGATATATCCGGCGTCTGTTTCTATTAATGTACTACTATCGTCGTATTTAGTATCTATATCTAAATACACTATTGTTCCATTAGAATTAAAAGCAGCAGACGTAAATGTTGGATTAATGTAGCCATAACTTCTTAAAGTAGCCTTAAGTGCATTAGTATCTCCATAACATATACCAAAATTCTTTTCCAAATTATTGCATAGACGGTATTCAACTCTTTTTAATACCTGCGGCCAATCGCACACAAAAATTGGATAAAAATGAAAAAGTCCATCATGATCTTCAATTAAAATATATTCAGTTTCAATTGAATTCTCATTAAAAGGTAATTCTAAAGACTCGTATGCATCTTTAAAACACTTTTTAATATATGAACTTAATTTCGTAAAATTAACATATACACTTCTTTTATTTTTCATTTTAATTCTCCATTCTATTCACTAAATAATTTATTTTTCATCTTGTCTTCTTATGACGTTCTCTTATTTTAATCACTAAATAATTAATTTTAATCACTAAGTAATTTTCTTTGCCTAGCTGTAATACTATTTGTAACATAAGTTAAATAGCCACCGTTTTTTACTGGTTTTACCATTAATACTTGTGCCATGATTCCTTTTCTATAATTAGGCAAACTACGGCAGTTAGAGAACATATTACAAGAATCTAAAACTTTAGAAGTATTAAATCTTTTGCTTACGACAATCTTTTCTAAAGATACACAACTAGCAAACATACCACGTGTTTTCTTTACGCCGAACATAGCTGCGTTTCTTAAATCAAGCTTGGCTAAAGATCTGCACCCTTTGAACATATCAATAGTATTTAAAGCACTATCTGTTTTAAGCATACTAGTATCTAAGTATTTAAGATTAGGACAAAATGCAAACATAGCTTGCATGTCTACAATACCTTCAGTATTTAACTTTGCTAAATCTATTCGGGTTCTGTCTTTGTCAAATGCAAACATAAATACACATGAACTTGCGTTGATTGGTATTTCCGGAGCTAAAGTGCATTCATCCTTATAACGTAAAAAGCGAGGTCCATTCTTAATCTTACGTACTTCAAACATTTCTGTATCATAGAGCACCCAATGTTTATTTCCTGTTTCTTCTCTAAACCAAGCAAAATTACGATCTCTGCTAGAACTTAATATAATTCTAAGACTTTTCATTTCTTTTAGGTCGTGAAGATTATAATTATGATAACGTTTTGACAAAATATCACAATCAAATAAACAAATATTAAGAAAATAATTTTCATTTTGCATTGGTCTTTTTAAAGCTATTTCTGGTGTGACACTTGTTTGATTGTATTTATTATAATCTGTTAAACTGATATTATTTCTCCAAGAAATTATTGTGCTGCGATGTACTCCTAAAACTTTAGACACTTCTAGAAAACTTTTTACTGCACTTAATGCTACTGCATTTACTTTTACAGCTTTTGAAAATACTTCATTATCAACTGCTTCCTGATTAAGTTCTGCTTTCATATTAATCTCCTTTTCTTTTTCTTTTAGAATTTATAGAAAGGATTGGTTTACTAAATGGTTTGTATAATAACTTTCTAAAATGCGAAAAGCCCAATATCCTTTTTACAGAATATTGGGCTAAGTTTTATTTAGTCTTTATGAAGTTTGCGATGCATTGGCATTGTGTTGGTATTGTGACATCACGTTGCTATTTTGTTGACTCCCTCCGGCGCTGCGCGCCTTCGGTCAAACAACTAGGTCGCTTCGCTCCCAGCTCGCCTACGGCTCGCAGTGGCTAAAGCCTACTATTGTGCTAAAGCTATTCTAGGCTAAAGCTATTCTATTCATAGTCGTCCTCTTCTCCAACGTAATGGAAATAACCACCTTCGTTAACACTACAAAACATTTCTGTTCCAAGACGACTATCTCTGTAATGTGGTAACCTATAACAGTCATTAAAAACTTCGTTATTTTCTGCATCTTCATTAAGAATCCATTTATATGATACATCAATGTGATAGAGGTTTTCACAACCTGCAAACGTTTTTGTAAAATGCATTGCAGACTTTGTGCTAAAGCTAGATAAATCTAATTTCCAAAGACTAACACAATTTTCAAACATAGAGTTAAGATATTTAACATTTTCTGTGCTAAAGCTGGATAAATTAAGCTGCGTAAGACTTTTACAATCACAAAACATAAAATTCATATCAGTGACGCTAGAAGTGTCAAATGAAGATAAGTCTAATGTATTCAGTTTTTCAGAATAGTTAAACATTAACTCCATAGTAATTACGTTGTTTGTACAGAAATGACTAAAATCTATTGTTGTTAAATTTTGAAGGCACGCAAACATTAAATAGCATGAAGTGCCATTCAAAGGTATTAATGGAATTAAAGTATTGCGCTCATCGTAGCTAAAGTATCCTGCTTTATCAACATAATACATTTTTGTATCGTACAGAATTCTGTGTTTTTTACCTTCATCTTCCCTACGCCAAGCAAAATTCAATCCTGTATCTTCTTTAAGCTGTTTAACACAATTATCTCGTGATTCTAATGAATTAATGTCTACAGTATAGACTTTATCGTTATCTAACTGCATGTTGTATGATGGTGATACAACATCAACTTGTTTAAAGCGGATAATACCAGTTTCATCCTGTATTGGTGCTTTTGGTGTATTTGCTACTTCTGTCCCATTAGCTTCCATTAATACTGATTCTTTCTTTTCATTATCTTTTCCAAATAAATTCATTTTGTCCATTTTTAATTTCCTCATCTTTCTTTTTTATTTGATTAGTATTAAAAAAGAGAAGTCATATCACTAAGACTTCTCTTTCTAATTTCGTTATTAATTTTGTCAATTAAATTAAAAGCACATTCTCACCATCTTCATCTAATCTAAACGTGGCTAAATCTCCTCGTTCACCAAGATAACACTTTAGGTATTCAAACTTTCTTTTATCTCTAACTAAGTTGTAATAAGTTGGAATTTTCCACACTGTGCTAAAGCCCTGTAAAGAGCTGTATCTTCCTGGTAACCAAACGAAACAATTTAATTCCCCAGATTTAAGTTCATCTGCTATTTCTACGATTTTAACTTCATCGATTCTAATGCTATCTTCCCAGCGTCCAAGTGAAGGGTACACTGGTGGATAGTTAAAGACTTCAATTATTTTATTGAAATCTTCTTCATTTTCAGTCGTAACATGTAATGTGTAGTAACGATCAACCAAAAACTCTGTTGTGTAAATTCTAGTAGTGAAACCGATGTAATCATCAAATGCACCTTCTACAATTATTGGCCATCTAGCTTCCATTTCTTCTGTTATTTTGCTAAAGGTGGTTCCACCAATGTAACCTCTATAAAGTCCTTGCTGAGCTGCTCCTAGCTGTTGATTATTACAAACTATGGATAATTTAATTCTATGTGTTGTATTCCATTGACATAAAGTGTGAATCATGCCAATGACAGTTGAGTAAGGAGGTAAAGGATAGGTCGGTAAAATCGAACCATTCCACATAGGTAATTTAAAAGAAGCAGTTTCTTGGAAAAATTTAATTCGAATTGCTTTCATTCATGTATGCCTCCATTATCTTTATTGCATGTACTGGTCCTACTGTATAAATGAATCTATCTATTAACTTAAGAATTCCAGTCAAACCCTGTTGATTATAGATTTGCTGGGCTAAAGTGTTTAATCTTTCATCATCGGAGTCACTGATATCAAAATTATATACAGCATCTGAATTATCAAATTCTTCATAAAATAAATAGTCAATTGACACACCCAAAGCATTACAAAGATTTTTAATCATGTAAATATCGTGGGGCACTCTTTTTCCCTGTTCCCAGCTTTGCAGTGTGGCTAAAGAGACATCTGCTGCCTCTGCAAGTTCTTCTTGGCTAAAGCCACTCAGCTTTCTCAGCTCTTTCAATTTATTAGCAGAAATGTACATAATTACCCTCCAGTGTTATACGTATAAACTGTTCCAATAAGTTCTTATAAATTTATCATCTTCGGAGCACTCTCCTGTCTTTTCGTAAATAGTTACGAATGACACTCTATCTAATTCATCTTCATCACTATTGTATAGAGTATAGTATTGATCATAATGATAATAACCACCATCATCATACTCATCTCTATCTGAGTAACTACCGTCTTCCACATAACCTACAGAGAGTAATAGCTTTCTACCGTTTTCTAATGTTAAATCTTCAAGTTCTTCTTGATTAATTTTTCTATAATTCATCATGCTACCTCCTACTCATGTATGACTTTTTCTTTTATTATAAGTCGTACATGAGTACCAGTCAAGTGGGATTTTTCTGCTGTTCTAAAGCTTGCTGTCTGTTAATGTAAAAAGAGAAGTCCCTTTGACAGAACTTCCCTCTGAGTTTATTATCATTATTTATTATTCTATTGAAAGATTGAAGATTGTGATTTTGTATCTTCGTACCCGCAATCTTTACAAAATCTTATCATATGTTTATATCTACCAATACAAGCATTATACTCTCCAAAATGATGGAATTTCATTGGCAAATCAGAATCACATTTATCCGAAGATGTATGAACGTGTGTACGTTCATTATAATTTAATTCTATTTCATTAGAAACATATGCAGATACAGATACATTATTCTTATTTACCAGATCCCACTTATATTTTGAACCTTTTACTTTAACAGCATATCCCTCTTCAAATACTTTTCCACAATGTGGACAAACAAATTTATAACGTCCAGGCTTTACTTTGATATCTGATAATTTGTACTTATTATCTTGCGTAGTGATCCATGAAAAATCAGAATGTGAACATTTTTCTTGTTCAATAAAAGATCCTACTTTATCAGTGATAGGTGAATAATCAAAAATAGGTGCAGCTGCAGTCAGTGAGAATGCTGTATAGAAAATAAATATAAAACATGATGCTACAGCTATTGGAGTACAATCTATCTTACAATGAAGTATGTATTTCAAAAAAAATGTAATACTCAAACATACAAATATAATAGCAACTGCATTTAATGAAGCTCGGCTAAATCCCTCTGCAACAAAATCAGAATATGAATAATTAGGTTCTATACCAACAAGATCTGCATTATGTTTTTCAAAAAGATTGTTGGTTGCAATGATTGTAAAAATACCTGTTATTACAATAAAAAATAATAACCATCCAGATATTTTACAGATAGACATGAAAGTATCTTGTTTTCTTGTATGTGAATTCTTTTCTCTTCTTCCCATAATTAATCTCCTTTCCTATGGATGTTTTACAGAGCGGTTTGTACTGGGCTAAATATTTTAATTCGTAGCTGTCGCTACTACCATTAAGAATACTGCTTTGCTGAGTGTTATGTAATAGAAAGAGGGAAGCTCCTATTACAGAACTTCCCTCTGAGATGTTATTGTTTATTATTTAAATGTAAGATAACCACCACAACGATTATCGTATCCCTTATCTGCTCCTGTGGTAACATGGTTGTAATTTGGAAGTTTTTTTGCACCATCGAAAGTGCGATCACCATCCTCAATTCCCCAGCACACAGACCACTTATCTGATACTAAGATTTCTTCAAGCTGTTCACAACCACTGAATGTGTTCAACATATATAGCACACTACCAGTATCAAAACTTGTTAAATCTAAATTAACAAGATTAACACAATTATCAAACATGGCACCCATATTTGTGAGTCGTTCTGTGCTAAAGCTGCTAACATCAAGATACTTCAAAGCATACATATTAGAAAACATAGCTTCCATGGTTTCTACTTTGCTCGTATCGAATCTACTTAAATCAAGCTTAATGGTATTGTCAGCATTATAGAACATATAACTCATATCAACTACATTATTTGTGTAGAAGTTAGAAAAGTCAATATTACCACATCCTCTAAACATTAAATGACATGTTGTTGCATTGACAGGAATGTGAGGAGCACACCAAAGCTTTTTAATATGCAAGTACTCATCAATTCCTCTTACCTCAAAAACATCCGTATCATAGAGAACCCAATGCTCTTTACCATAACTTTCTTTAAGCCAAGCAAACTTTTTCCCTGTGTCTGCTTCTAACTCCTTAAGACACTTTTCACGGGATTCCTCTGAAAGAACATTTACTACGTAGACTTTGTTAAAGAGTGCACTAAAGCGTGTTTCTGCTAATCTTCTCTTAGAGAAAATATCACTTAAAGTAAAAGTAAGATTTCCTTTTTCATCCTGAATCGGGGCTAAAGCAGACAACGATTCTAATGCAGGATTTAATAAATCACACATTTTGTATATGTCATTGTGTTTTGGAGCATTAATCCCAAACCGTTCTTTACCTACGGTTTTAATCTCTAAAAGCTCTCTGCAACCCCAGAACATCTGAGAAGTGTTGCTTAAGTTTTCTGTGCTAAAGCTGCTTAGATCTAATTTGTAAAGTTTTCCACAATCTTTGAACATACCTTCCATGTCTTTGACATTTACTGTGCTAAAACTGCTTAAATCAACCGTACGAAGATTTCTACAATTCCAGAACATGTGGTGCATGTCCTGTACAAGTTCTGTGCTAAGGCTGCTAAGGTCAAGTTCAACAAGTGAACTACAATTCCAGAACATACAACTCATGTCTACAGCTTTTGTTGTGTTAAAACCAAGAAGATTAAGTTCCTTTAACTTATTACAGCAAAAGAACATACTGGTGAAGCTTTCTACATTACCTGTATCTAACATACTAATATCAAGTTCAGTACCTCTATAGTAAGCGAACATGTCAGACATTGTTACAATGTTATGTGTGTTAAACCTGCTTAAATCAAGAATATCTTCACACTTTTCAAACATCGCTGTACATGAAGTGGCATTGATAGGAATGGTCGGGGCTAAACCACAGCCTGAATTGTATGTTAAAGCGTTGAGGTCATCACCTCCGTAAACTTTGCTATACATAGCCGTATTGTAAAGAACCCAATGATTCTTTCCTTCTGTTTCTTTACACCATTCATAATGTCTTCCTGAAATGCGGTTAAGCTCTCTGCTACACTCTTCTCTGCTTTCTTTAGAATCCACATCTACTACAAATTCGGTGTTTTCATGGCTAAAGGTTAAAATACCATCGTCGTTCTGGATAGGTGCTTCTGGTAAATTAAAGTTGTTTGTCATTTTTGATTTCCTTTCTTTTGCGTTGATTTTTATTTTCTTTGTTATAGTACTAATGCATTAATAAATTGGTTATGACCTCCCTAACAAGTAATAAAATTAAATTATTACTGGTCTAAAGCTGCTGAGTTTCTGCTTATTAAAGTCTCTAATTATTAAATTCTCTAATTATTAAACTTTTATTATGTTTGTGTACAATAACCTTGCCAATCACTGTACTCTGCATGAACCAACTCAGTCACATAATCTGCTTTAGTCTTATCAGTGAAATACAATTTATTCCAAAGTGCTGACACAATTTTCTGATTTTCTTCATTTACTACAATCACTTCTGTACTGCTAAGAAAATCTCCTGCATGATAACAACTAGTCCCAATGGGAATTAAATTCATATTATCTCCTCCGAATTTATTCTGTAATATCTTTAACTGTTATCTCAAAAACTTTTTTGGACACTCTATCTTTTACAATAATAGAATTATTGTCTCCGTCTAAAACCTTATAATTTATGGGTAGAACATTATCTATCATTTCAATTACTTCTTTTTCATTCATTTACAAGACTCCCTCTGTTTGCTGATTATTTAATTAAAGTGTTTTAGCGATTCCTCATCTAAATCGCAAAATACCATTGCACAATCAAAGACTGGATCCAATTTGTGTTTTTTAATCCAATCGTGTGCTTCGGTACTTGTTTTAAAACCTTCTTTTATTCTAAAATCTGCATGGTCATCAATCCATTCAACTCTATACATTTCACTCACTCCTTTTTATTATTGCTTGTTTACTTTGCTAATAAAAGAAGGTAGTGCTTTGAAACACTACCTTCCTGTTGTTGTTTACTTTGCTAAAGTCTGAAATAGTTCACTTTGCTAAAGCCATTGTACTAATGTCAGATAGCCACCTGCTTCTACTGGCTTAGCCATATCTCCGCCTAATCGTTCTGAATCGTAGTTCGTTAATTTCTCACATAAATCAAACATACAATCACCTTCACTTATTTCAGACATATCCCATTTATCTGATATAATAATTTTGGAGAGATTATAGCAATAGGCAAACATGTTACAAGCTTCTGCTGCAGATGCTGTGCTAAAGCTTCGTAAATCTAATTCTGTTACCCTGCTACACTCTTTAAAGATATTATTCATATAAATTACATTACTAGTATCTAAGCCTGTTAGTAGTATCTTTGTTAATGAATAACATCCTTCAAATAACTTTTCCATATCTGTCACTTTAGAGGTATTAAAGTTTCTGAGATCTATTTCTTTCAGACTAATACAACCACGAAACATTTCTGCCATATCAACTAAATTAGGCGTGGCTAAAGCTGAAACATCTAAGTTCTCTAAGCAGCAACAAGCACTAAACATTCCAAACATAGTTACTACATTTGTTGTATCAAATAATTCTTTTTCTAATGTAAATGATTTGATTAAACTGCATTGATAAAACATACAATGACAACTGGTTGCATTGATAGGTAATTCCGGTTCTAATCCACTTTCTTCTTTATAATGCAGGTAAGCGAATTTCTCTAGTCCCAAAAGATTAGTGTCACATTCATTAGAGATTTCGTACATATCACTATCATAGATTACCCAATGTCTATTTCCAGTAGTTTCTTTAAACCATCTGAAATTTCTTCCAGTATTTTCTCTAAGCTGCTTAATGCATTCTAAACGAGACTCCTTTGAATTGACGACTACCTTATAAGAAATATTTCCTTTGCTAAATCTGAGAATTCCTTTCTCATCTTGAATTGGTGTATGCGTTGTATTCATATTAAATTCCTTTCTTTGATTATAAAATAAAAGAAGGAAGTGTTTCAAAACACTTCCTTCTGCTGTTGTTGTTCACTTTGCTAACTCACCATAAATAATTAAAAAATTATCTTGCATTTACTCCAATCAACTGATATCTTCCTTCATTAAACCCTTCAATGGTGTATTCAATCATTTCAGAATTTCCAGAAAAAACTGTGGCTTCCTCCTGTGAAGTACAATAATCAATTACGCTATATTTCTGTTTTTCAAGAGAATTTTCTTTTGAATTATTTAAGTCTATACATTTAGCAATGACATAAGTATCATTAATTCTATCTTTTAAAACAAAATGGTATTTTCCGGCACGTGTAATTAATACCGGATCATTATTTGTCTCTACAACAATTTCTATAGGCTTTTCAGCTGTTGAATTGCCATTTGTTGTAAGATTTTTTGATGTATTTGTAGTTCCATAATAAACTGTTGAATTTTCATTAGTCTTATTAGATATCATATTAATCTCTGATAACGTCATGAAACTAATGATTAAGCTTGCAATTGATAATATGATAATGCAGCAGTAAAATATAATATCAGATTTTTTCATAATAAATTTTCCTTTCTTTTGTAATATTATTTTACCAATGTGTTAATTTACATTTTATGTAACCACCCCCATCAACAGATTTTCTTTAGATTTCTCACTTTACTAAAGCTATTTTACTAATGTCAAGTACCCACCATCTTCTACTGGTTTTGCCATATCTCCACCTAATTGGTCTGAGTCATAATTAGGTAATTCATTACACATATAGAAGGTATCTGCGGATTCGTTGTAATCGAAGTAATTCCATTTATCACTAATAAGGATCTTGGCTAAATCCCTACACTCGAAGAACATGAAATTAACAGAAATTAAATTCTCTGTGCTAAAGCCTGTCAGGTCAATCTCTCGTAAATGAGAGCATTTGGAAAACATACTATCGACTGTTTCTGGGCTAAAGAGTGAATGGCTCGGCATTTTAATAGTCCGCAATTCCCGGCACCCGTAAAACATGTAGTGTGCATTTTGAACATTAGTCAAATCAAAACCACTAAGATCAATCTCTATGAGACTGTGGCATCTGCTAAACATACCTGCCATTGAGACTACTTTAGAGGTGTCGAAGTTCTTTATGTTAAGATACTCCATTTCTGTGCAATCACTGAACATGCCGGTCATATCGACTACATTGGAGGTGTTAAGTTTGTTTAGGGTTATACTTCTACACTTGTAAAAACCATTAAACATGTATGCCATGTCAACTATGTTTTCTGTGTTAAAGTTGGAGAAGTCAAGAACATCAGCTGCAAAACGACGACCATGAAGTGCAAACATACATCTGCAGCTACTTGCGTTAATTGGCATTTCTGGTCTAAAGTCTTTGTCGATGTATTGTAATACAACATCATAATGCGTAATAAAATTGCTACATCGTACCTTGTACATGTCAGAGTCATACAGAACCCAATTCCTTTTACCAGTACTCTCCTTGAACCATTTGAATTTCTTTCCAGTGTTATGATTAATCCTGGCCTGACAATCTTCACGTGATTGTTTAGAATTAAGGTTTACTGTGTAAATGTGTTTATTGTATGTAAAAGCAAAAAATTTCTCTTCCATTGTTATCTCCTTTCTTTTTTGTAGGTTATTGTCTCACCTTGTGTTAGCTACTTCTCCTACAGATTTTTAATTTTTATAAATGTTCTGAAAGCATTGGATGTTTTGGAAAGACGTAAAATATGTGTGAGGGTGCATAGCGTACATAAGTGTTTTGGGGAATGCATGTGAAATGTGAAAAGTCTAGTACTTCTTTGACAAAGTACTAGACTGAATTGTTATGGGTGAGGGTACTGGACTAAAGCGCTTACTTGGTTAGAGCACTATTACTGGGCTAAAGTGGTCATCCTTTTCTCTAATGTAATGAAAATAACCACCTTCATTAACGCTACAGCACATTTCTAATCCTGTACGACTATCTCTATAATGTGGTAATCTGTAGCAATTATCAAAAACTTTATCGTCTTTTGCACACTTATTAATAACCCATATATGTGATACATCAATGTAATGGAGGTTTTCACATCCTGAAAACATTTGACTAAAGTTCTTTACAGATACTGTGCTGAAGCTATGCAAATCTAATGTATAAAGATTTTTACATTCACGGAACATAAAACTCATATCTGTTACATTAGAAGTGTTAAATTTGGATAAATCTAATGTATGAAGGTTATAACATTTATCAAACATACAACTCATATCTGTGACATTATATGTGTTGAAAGAGGAAAGATTGACCTGTGTAAGACTTTCACAAAGCTGAAACATACAACTCATATCGACAACATTAGAGGTATCAAAAGAAGAAAGGTGTAATTCCTTTAGTTTCGCGGAACCAAGAAACATTCCTGTCATTATGGTTACATTGTTAGTATAAAAATGACTAAAATCTATTGTTGCCATATCTTCAAGATCACTAAACATACCTCTACAGGATGTCCCATTCAAAGGCATTAAAGGTATTAATCCTGAGCATTCTCTATAACTGAAATTCCATTCTTCATCAATCTGATACATTTCTGGATCATAAAGAATAAAATGTTTTTTAGCATCAACTTCATAAAGCCAAGTGAAATTAATTCCTGTGTCTTCTTTAAGTTGTTTAATACACATATTACGTGATTTTTCTGAATAAACATCTACGCTATAGACTTTATCATTGTCCAATTTCATATTATATGAAGGGGAAACAACATCAACTTGTCTAAAGTGTAGAAGACCATATTTATTTTGAATTGGAGCTTCAGATGTATTAATTACTTTCGAGTCATTAGATTCAAATAATCCTGCTTTTTTAAGTACAGTAGCAACTTCTTCTTCCAAAAATTTATTAAATCCATTTTGAAAATCCTTAAGGTTCTGTAATAAAGTGTATGTATCGATTTTTACGTCTTGTTTTACTGTACTGTCAACAGCATTGTGTAAAACATTTGCAAGGTTAAGAATACACTTTTGCCTATCTTCTGGTAAACTTTCAACATAGCAGGCTACTAATAATTCAATTTTTGAAATATTATCGGTTTCTTGTTTTTCATTATCTTTGTTGGATTTAGCTCCGGCGTCACTAAATAGATTCATTTTGTCCATTTTTAATTCTCCTTTTCTTTTTGTAGGTTATATTGTGAGATCTTAGCTAAAGCGGTTTGTACTTGGTTAAATATATTAATTCGATACTAACGTACACGTATTCACTCGATCTAAAGATACTGCTATAACGCTTCTAAGGTCGCTTGATCTAAAGATAAAGAATACTGCTTGACTAAAGCCTTTCAGGATCTAAATGGATACGAAATAACCACCTTCCTCTGTTGATTTTGCGTAAGTACCATTAGTTCTTGTTTTACTAAAGTTTGGTAATCTATAACATCCATTAAACATATTTGCTGTCCTAGCAGAATCATTTAAAACAGATGGATCATTTTTGGTAATACCTGTTAAATTCTCACAGTTAGCAAATGCAAGTCTAGCATCCTTTACATTTGAAATATCGAAATTACTAATGTCTAAAGCAACCAAAGAATTACAGTTATTAAAAGCTGATAACATAATTTCTAGTCTAGGTGTTCTGAAATTAGAGAGATCAAGCATTTGTAAAGATTTACAATTAACGAACATAGATTCAATAGAAAATACATTCTCTGTGCTAAAGGAGCTTAGATTAACTCGTTCCAATGATTTACAACCTGCAAACATTTTGTACATAGTTTCAACCCGCTGTGTATTGAACATGGATAAATCTAATTCTTTAAGACTACTACACCCATTAAACATACCGGTAACTATATGAAGCTGATTTGTTTTGAAATCTGTAAAATCGATCTTTGCTAAAGATTCACAACCAAAGAACATTTGAGACATATTTTCGACTTTTCTGGCATCCCAGTTAGATAGATTTAAATGTACTAAACCTCCAGACGACGCGAACATAGCTCTCATATTTGTAACATTAGAGATATTAAAGTATGTTAAATCTAATTCTCTTGGTAATTCACATAAGAAAAACATTTTATCCATGGTTACTATGTTTTCTGTGTTAAAGCTACTGAAATCAATGTTATCTGGCAATTTACAGTTAGCAAACATATGTCTGCATGAAGTGGCATTGAATGGCATGCATGGAGTTAAACCATTTTCATGACAATATCGTAAATCTCTTATACTAACGCGGAACATTTCGGTATCGTAGAATACATAATGCTGTAAGCCGGCCCTTTCCTTAAACCATGAAAACTTTTTGCCATTTTCTTTGTTAAAGTCTTCAGCAAAGGAATTTCTATCTTCTTCGGAATTAACATTTACTGTGTAGGTTTTACCATTGTAACTAAATGTTAAATCCCCATTCTCGTCTTGGATGGGTGCTGCTGGTAGAATGTTGATTGCTTTTGATTTTGTACTTTCAAATAACGCTTTGCTGGATTTTTCGTTACCTCCAAATAAATTCAGTTTGTTCATTTTTAATTCTCCTTTTCTTTTTTAGATTATAGTGAGATATCTTGGCTAAATTGGTTTATACTGGGCTAAAGCGACAGGCACACTAAAATGTAAAAGAGGGAAGCTCCTATTACAGAACTTCCATCTGAGTTGTTATATACTGTTTTGTTTTTCTGTGTAGTATCTTCATTAAGAGTGCCTAAATCTCCCGTCTGTTAATCTATTTTGCTACTTTTCTATAAATTTAACGTCTGTGTGCTCGTAGTATTAAAATAATAAGCAGAACCAAGTAAAAAAGCAGTGCGCCAGCACCAAAGACTACTAATATACTTACAATACTACACCAGAAGCCTATCATTATAAATATTGCATTAATTATTTTTTTATTGTCTATACCTCTTTGTTTTTTTAATATGGCTAAACCACTTAAAATATAAAAAATACCAATAAAAATTGACAAAATAGGGTTTACAAGAAAAGAAAAAAACATTATCATCATCAATGCCACACCTATTATAGTCATGATTTTATTACATTGATTTTCTTCTCCTTTCTTTTTTATATACTGTTCGTTAATCACTTTTTTATTCTTTTCCATCCAATTCTCCTTTCATTTTTAAATTATGATATTTAATTCTTCAACGATTTCAACTAAGAATTTTGGTAAATATTTTTTCAAAGTTTCTAAAGATCTTTTCTTAAAATACATAATCTGTGTTCCAATAATACTATCATCTTCTTCGGAATATATAAGATAAATATTATTATGAACTTCATCAGAATAGGTTGACACAGGTGTATTAAATGTAATCAGTAAATCATCATATTCTTTGTCATAAAAATAGCTATAATCTCTTGCTTGAAATGATTGAGTCGTATAAGTGTTTTCACTAAATGATACTTTGCTGAATTTAATTTCTACGTTTCCAGATTGGTTCATTTTTAATTCTCCTTTCCTTTTTAGATTATAGTGAGAGATCTTAGCTAAAGCGGTTTGTACTGGGCTAAATGGAGTGTACTTGGATAAAGCACTCAATGTCCAGAAAAGAAAAAAGGGAACCCCTAATTGGAATTCCCTGGACTAAATAGATTTGTACTTGACTAAAGTACATTACTTTTTCAATATCAAGTAACCACCCTGCTCTATTGATTTTGCCATTTCAATTTCTACTTTTTCTGGATTAAAGTTAATAAGTGAATTGCATCTAGAAAACATATTATCAGAAATTGTAACCTTATTTACATTCCATTTATCTGAAACGTAGATGATTGCAAGTTTTGCGCAATTATAAAACATTCCATGCATGTCAGTAACATTACTAATGTCGAAATTACTTAGGTCAAGTTGTGTTAGCTCTTCGCAAATGCAAAACATAGAATACATTTCTATAACGTTACTCGTGTCGAAATTACTTATGTCAAGTTGAGTTAATGCGCTGCAGTCTTCAAACATAAAACTCATGTTAGTAACCTTAGAAGTGTTGAAATTACTTAGGTTAAGCTTAGTTAGTTTTTTACAATAGTCGAACATGCCACTCATGTTGGTTACTTTATGAGTATCAAAATTACTTAAATCTAACTCAGTTAATTTTTCACATCCAGCAAACATAGAACTCATATCAGTAATTTGACTAGTGTTGAAATTACTTAGGTTAAGCTGTGTTAATGCCTTACAACCATGAAACATTCTATGGCATGATGTTGCATTAATAGGTATTACAGGTGTTAAAGTACAATCATCTATGTAGCGTAAGCAGCTATTATATATTATTTCATACATAGCTATGTCATAAAGTACCCAATGCTTTTCTCCAGTCTCCTCTTTGAACCAATAGTACTTGGCTAAAGAATTAGCATTGACTTCTGCTTTAATTCTTATTCTTTCAAATTTTGAATTAACATTTAGAGAATATGTCTTCCCTTCTAATTCAAAAGTGAGATTACCGTATTCATCTTGTATTGGTGCTGGTGGTAATTGATTAGGTGTGCTTACACTAGCTAATGCTCTACTGGATTTGTTATTACCTTCAAATAACGTTTCACTGGATTCTCCCTTACGGTTGAATAACGCTTCGCTGGATTTGTCGTTACCTACAAATAAGTTCATTTTGTCCATTTTTAATTCTCCTTTCTTGACTAAAGTAGCCAGACTCTATTACTTCAACAAAAACAAATATCCCTCAGCTTTTCTTTTACTATTAATAATCTTATATAAAGTAGTGTCTCCAGTTGGATTAATTGGTGACGCCATTTCAACATCAACTTGTTCTGCGTTATATCTTGGTAATGAAGTACACCAAGTAAATACATCCATACCACCTGCTCCCTCCTGTAATTTCCATTTAGGTGATACGTAAATACGCTGAAGACTATTGCAGTCATAAAACATACGAAGTAACGATTCTAGAGAAGTGGTATCAAATGAAGTTAAATCTAAGAACTCTAATGAATCACATTCAAAAAACATACATTCCATGTTTATAACATTTTCTGTGTTAAAGCTGCTCACATCCAATAAAAATAAATTAGAGCAATCCTCAAACATATACCTCATATTTTCTACTGATTCTGTATTAAAATTAGATAAGTTAAGCTTTACAAGATTACTACAGATTGAAAACATTCCTTCCATTGTGGTGATTCCTGTTGTATCAAAATGTGATAAATCAAGATATCTACCTTGGTAATTATAAAACATATAGAAACAACTACTGCAATTCAATGGAATGATTACCTTATTTCCTGCTGCATTATTCTCTTTGTAATGCAAATATTTAAAAATCCCAAGCTTTCCCACATAAAAATAGTCTGTATCATAAAACACCCACTGCTTGTTACCTGTTTCTTCTTTGGACCAATCAAAAGTATGTCCAAATCCTAAATTATTAAGAGTTTCTTTGCAGTTTTCTCTTGATTCTTCTGATTCCGTGTCTACAGCGTATCTTTGATCCTTATAAAGAAAAACTAGCTTCGTGTCTTTCTTCTTAAGAAGTACTGGGCTAAAGTGAGATAGTCTAGTCTTCTCCTCAAGGTTATCATAGTTAACTTTAACTGTGCCGTCTTCATTGTTAATGAATGCTGGTTTAATCAATTCGTTGTCAGTATTACTTTTAAATGAATTCATTTTGTCCATAACTAATCTCCTTTCTGAACTTTAGTACTGAGTTAAAGCACTTAGTCACATAAAATAAAATGGAACTCCGTAATTAGAATTTCCTTGGTTAAAATGACTATGTTATTATTTAATAAATCTGATTTTTATATATAATACCAGTATTGTAACAATTATCAATATCTATATTTTCTTTGCTAAATTGGTTAGCTTACTTTGTTAAAGTTCATCTGCAGAAGCGTATTCACTGAATTTATCCTTATGAATGACGCAGCTTTTTACCCAGCTTACTTTTCCATTCTTTGAGGTTCTGTAATAACCTGACCTCACATGTGGGCATTTTTCAGTACTAGCATGTGGCTTGTGTGGTGCGTGGTAAACCATATCTGTGTTAAAGTCCTCGAAACTACGCACTGTAATTTTCCCTCAACACGTTGTGATTTATATGGTGTCTGTTCAACTGCAATTTGGTTATTATCTGAATTGTTTCGAACTGGTTTGGATTGCTCCATTAATGTGTCAAGTTCTGGCAAGCTAACAGACTCAGCTAAAGAATTAAGTTTGGCTAAAGATTTGGTCTTTCTCTGCTCCTCTTTATTAATTAGATATTCCTGAAGACATCTTAAAACCGTGTATGCCATCTGTAAATAACCACTAGGACAGTCGTTAATATATTTTACGCAAGAATTACTTTTGCTATAAAGAGCTTTTTTGCATAAGAAATCAGCACCTTTTATTGTACAAACATCGCAGGGTGATAATACTGGTTTATCATAAATATTATCAATTCTAAATTCATGTAAACCAACACATCTATCCCATATATAAATTATTAGAAAATCGCCGTTTTCGGCACCATCTGAATCTTCTGGTACCATAGCTTCAACATGGAATCCTAATCGAGATGCTCTGCCTTTTCCCTCTACAAAGATTTCAAAAGTCGTATCTTTAGGATATAACTGTGCTAAATCTTTCAAATCAACTGAATCACATCTTAATGAATCATCATATTGCACACTCTTGTATGCATCTTCAGAAATTAAAAACAACTTAGAAGTTACCTTATCTTTTGTATTAAAATATCCATGCAATACATTGCTATATTCTAAAGTACTAAGAAGAACATAGCATTGATAAAAGAGTTGGAAGTATGAGCCTAAATTTGTAGAAGTTTGCGCCTTCTGTTTTAACTCTATTATCCTGTTCTTCATGTTATTCTGTCCAATACCGTCAGTAAAACAAAGTTGTGGAAATTCGTTGATACATACATTTACAACTTGCATAGCAACATTAAATAATTCGCTTCCGTAATTTTCTTGATTAGAGCAGAAATCTGGATTTGTAACTGTAAGCATTATATTACTTGCACCCCAAACAGCCTCCATAGTATCTAATGGAATTTTCTTTGTAAATTTAAAGAATGGTATGTCATTAAGATTTATTTTTCTTGATTTTCTGCGTTTAGGTTGTGATTGAGATACTTTAGTTTCTGCGTTGCTTGATTTGTCATTACTGCCGAACAGGTTCATTTTGTCCATAACTAATCCCCTTTTCTTTTTATAGGATATAGTAAGAGATCTTAGCTAAAGCGGTTTGTGCTGGGCTAAATTACAAGTTCCTCATCTTTAATCATGATTTCGAACTTGTTCTATTCAGAGTGGTTTGTACTGGGCTAAAGCACTTAATGCCTAGAAAAGTAAAAAAGGGAACTCCCGGATTAAATTCTGGAAGTTCCCTGGTCTAGAGCCACTAGCTATTTTACTACTGTTAAGCAACCACCTTCTTCTACTGGCTTAAATAACTCAACTACTGTTTTATTTGTACTAAAGTTCGGCAATGAGTGACATAAAGTAAACGTATTAGCATCATTGTAAGCAGTTATACTTTTTAAGAAACCTTTATTCACTTTAAGTTCGCTTAGTAAAGTACATGCATAAAATGTACCAAAAGCATCTATTTTATGAGTAGTATTCAGTTTCCAGTTTGATAAATCTAATTTCTTTAAAGAGATGCACATCTCAAACATATAGTAAAGTTTTTGAACTTCATTTAAACTCCAATTAGATATTACAAGATTTGATAAAGAGATACATCCTTTAAACATATAGTATAAAGCTTTCACATTTTCCATATTAAAATTGGATAAATCTAAAGATACTAAGTATTTACTTCCTTCAAACATAAAGCGCATATCTTCAATGTTACAAGTGTTGAATTTGGAAAAATCAATTGAAGTTACACTACCATGAAATTTAGCAAACATTTTAAAACAGCTGGTTGCATTGATTGGCATAACAGGGACAATCTTAATATCTCCAAGAAATTGATAAGCAAGAAAATCATATTCAGTTTCTTCTGAGTCATAATCTTTATCAGTTTCATGAAATTCATCCATTGCAGGATAATACTTTAATGTATTGTATAAAACCCAATGATGTGCCCCTGTTTTTTCTTTAAACCAATCGTACTTGGCTATAGAGTTAGCATTGATTTCTGCTTTAACTCTTTCTCTCTCTTCTTCTGAATTAACATTCAGAGAGAAAGTATTGTCCTTTAATGTAAATGTGAGATTACCTTCTTCGTCTTGAATTGGTTCCTCTGGTAATGTTACAATTATTTTTGATTCATCGAATAAATTCATTTTGTTCATAACTAATCTCCTTTTTGTTTTTCTAATTTATAGCGAGAAGGCTTGTCTAAAGTGGTTTAACTAAATCTTCTCTTGAAGGTAAAAAAAGAAGTCACTTTGGCATGACTTCCCTTTGGTATGATGTGCTGGACTAAAGCTCGCTTTACTCTCGTGATCTGAAGATAACTATAAGTTACTCATCTCTTTACTATAACGTGATCTGAAGATACTGATCGTGATTTCAGACTTGTTCTATTCAGAGTGGTTTGTGCTGGGCTAAAGCACTTAATACCTAGAAAAGTAAAAAAGGGAACTCTCAAAGTCTATCTCTGAGAGTTCCCTGGGTTAAGGAGATACATCAGGTGCCAGTACATTATTTACAGCTAAACTATTTCTATCTCAACATCATAAGATAAATGCATTTTATATGATTTTTGGAAATGCTTATTAACTTTTAGAAGCTTTAGAGAATTGCATCCATGGAATAAATTTTGTATTGAAACTTCATGAATTTCTGGAAAATACCCATATAAAGCATTAGGGTCTCTCTCACTATCAGCAGGTCTATAAGGTTTAACTAAATAACTTGTATAAAAACCACGAATATCGAGAACAGTGAGTCTTTTACAATTCATAAAAGCACTATTTAACATTCTGACTTTAGATGTGTTGAAGTTACTAAGGTCTAGTACTTCTAAGGATTCACAGCCACTAAACATATATTCCATATCCTCAAGGTTAGACGTATCGAAGTTACTTAAATCCAATGATTTCAATCGTTTGCAATCCTGAAACATATAATACATCCATGTTACTTTAGATGTATCAAAACTACTTAAATCTAAAGCTGTAAGATTCAAATTGTGTTCAAACATGAAACACATATGAGTAACATTTGAAGTGTCGAAATTACTAAGATTTAAATTAACCAATTTTGTACAAGCTTCAAACATACTAGACATATCAGTAACTTTAGATGTAATTAGATTGTCAAGATCTAATGTTGTGATCTTCCTACAATTTTTAAACATACCTTTCATACTAACTATATTAACCGTGTTAAGTTTACTTAAATTCAATTCTGTTAATTTATCGCAATCACTAAACATATTTCTACAAGAAGTTGCATTAATTGGAATTATAGGTGTTTGATTACATCTTGGATTATAATGTAAATTGAGATTTCGATTATCTTCTTTAGGCCCATACATTGATGTATCATAAAATACCCAATGACCATCCTTCACATCTCTCTCAAATTCCTCAAACCAATCATACTGGACTAAAGTGTTAGAGTTTACTGTTGCTTTAATTCTTTCTCTAGCTTCTTCAGAATTTACATTTAGAGTGTACTCTTTACCTTCTAATGTAAAGGTGAGATTACCTTCTTCATCTTGGATTGGAGCAGGTGGTAATTGATTTGTAGTTTCTTTTAGTTTTGTGTTTTCCTTTGATTTTATGTTTTCCTTTGGTGTGTTGTTTCCAAATAACACTTCGTTGGATTTGTCATTACCTCCAAATAGGTTCATAGATTTCATTTTGATTTCTCCTTTCTTGGTTAAACTCTGTAAATACAAAAATGGAACTCCATAATTAGAGTTCCCTGGGCTAAAGCGCTTGTCGTTTTAATGTTAAGTAACCTCCATGCTCGATTGGTTTTGCCATTTCGATATTGGTTTTCTCTCGGCTAAAGCCTGGAAGAGAACAACACTTTTTGAACATATCATCTGAGTATACTACAGAATTAGTATTCCATTTGTCAGAGATGTAAATAGTAGTAAGTTTTCTACATTTAGCAAACATTTCTTCTATATGAATAACATTACTTGTATCGAAACTACTTAAGTCGAGTGTTGTGAGGTGTGAACAACCACAGAACATCCAATTCAAGGTAAATACTTTACTGGTGTTGAAATTACTGAGGTCGAGTACTTTAAGTCTGGAGCATCCATTAAACATAAATTCTATGTCAAGAGCACTAGAGGTGTTGAAGTTACTTAGGTCAAGTTGGATTAAGGATGAACAGCCTGAGAACATATAACTCATATCAGTAACATGACTTGTGTCGAAATTACTGAGATCAAGCTGTGTTAAAGCACTACAATCCCTGAACATACAGATCATTTTAATAACACTACTGGTGTCGAAATTACTGAGATTTAGCTGAGTTAAAGACTTGCATCTCCAGAACATCGCATACATTTCAGTAACCCTTGAAGTATTGAAATTACTAAAGTCAAGTTGAGTCAATGATCCACATCGGTTGAACATGCAGTCCATGTTAGTAACTTTACTTGTGTCGAAATTACGTAGATCTAGCTGAGTTAATGATAAACAATTGTCGAACATATAACTCATATTGATAACCTTACTTGTATCAAAATTACTAACATCTAATTTGATTAAAAAGTAGCATTCAGAAAACATACCACACATATTAGTGATATTCCCTGTATTGAAATTGCTAAGATTTAGCTTTGTGAGATTGTTACATTTGCTGAACATATAATAGCAAGATGTTGCATTAATTGGAAGCACTGGGGCTAAAGCACTGTTCTCTCTGTACTGTAAATGATCCCTAATGGCAACGTACTCATCAACAATCTTTATGTATTCATACATTTCTGTATTGTAAAGTACCCAATGTTCTTTTCCAGTTGTTTCTTTAAACCAGTCGTACTTGGCTAAAGAGTTAGCGTTTACCTCTTCTTTAACTCTTTCTCTCTCTTCTGCAGAATTGATGTTTAGAGAGTAAGTATTTCCTTCTAATTCAAAGGTAAGATTACCATTCTCATCTTGAATTGGTGCTGATGGTAATGCTGTGGGTCCTTTGGATTTGCGGTTGAATAGGTTCATTAATTTCATTTTAGTTTCTCCTTTCTTGACTAAAGTACTGTAAATATGAAAAGGGAATGCTTTAAGCGAAAGAGAATTGCTTAAAGCTAAAGAGGGAACTCCGTAATTAGAATTCCCTTAGTTAAACTGATTATGTTATTACTCTAATTTTTCAATGTTAAGTAACCACCTTCTTCTACTGGTTTTGCCATTTCAATATCGGTATTCTCTTGATTAAAGTTTGGAAGAGAGTAGCACTTTTTGAACATATTATCTGAATATATTACAGAATTAGTCTTCCATTTGTCTGAGATGTAAATAGTAGTAAGCTTTTTACAATCATAGAACATTTCTTCTATATCATTTACTTTACTTATATTGAAACTACTGAGGTCAAGTGATGCGAGGTTTGAACAGTAGCTGAACATATAACACATATTAGTAACCTGACTTGTATTGAAACTACTAATGTCCAACTGTGTTAAGGCTTCACATCTACAGAACATGCAATACATAGTAGTAACTTTAGAAGTGTCAAAATGACTAAGATCTAGTTGAATTAAGACTTTGCAGTGGTAGAACATTCCACGCATATTAATAACCTTACTTGTGTCAAAATTACTGAGGTCAATTTGTGTTAATGACTTGCAGTCTGAGAACATGCAATACATATTAACAACATTACTCGTGTCAAAATTACTGAGGTCAAGTTGTATTAAGGTACAGCAGTCGTAGAACATTTTATAGCAAGATGTTGTATTAATTGGAATTATAGGAGTTAAACTACTATCTTCTTTATAATGTAAATAATTTATACAAGAAAAACGATCATACACTATTTCATACATTTTTGTATTGTAAAATACCCAATGATGCACCCCTGTTTCTTCTTTGAACCAATCATACTTGGTTAAAGAGTTAGTATTAACTTCTTTTTTAACTCTTTTCCTTTCATCTTCTGAGTTGGCATTTAAAGAATATATCTTCCCTTCTAGGCTAAAGATGAGATTACCATTTTCGTCTTGGATTAGTGTTAGTGGTAATGCTGTTGATTCTTTTAGATTTGTATTTTCCTTTAGTTTACTGTCTCCAAATAACGCTTCACTGGATTTGTCGTTACCTCCAAATAGGTTCATAGATTTCATTTTGATTTTTCCTTTCTTGGCTAAACTCTATAAATACAAAAAGGGAACTCCGTAATTAGAATTCCCTAAACTAAAATACCTTATCTCTTCAATGTTAAGTAACCGCCCTCTTCGATTGATTTAGCCATTTTGATACCTATCTTATCTGGGCTAAAGCCTGGAAGAGAATTGCACTCTTTAAACATGTCATCTGTATTTAATATGCGATTAGTCTTCCACGCAGCTGATGTATAAATAGTTGTAAGTGTTTTACACTGATAGAACATGCATTTCATATATTCAACTATTGAGGTATTAAAACCACTGAGGTCAAGTTGCGTGAGACTAAAACAGTTGAAGAACATAGCACTCATATCAAATACATTACTTGTATCGAAATTACTAAGGTCGAGTTGTTTGACATTGTAGCAATTAGTAAACATATGACTCATGGTAGTCACTTTAGAAGTATCGAAATTACTAATGTCAAACGATGTAAGTTTTAAACAGCTGCGGAACATTCCTTCCATATTAGTCACTTTAGAAGTATTGAAACTACTGAGATTTAAATTAATCAATTTTGTACAATCACTAAACATGTAATACATATCAGTAACCTCAGAAGTATCGAAATTACTGAGGTCAAGTGATTTAAGTCTTTCGCAATTAGCAAACATTTTGATCATGCTAGTAACTTTAGAAGTGCCGAAATTACTGATATTAAGTGTTGTAAGACTGCAGCAATCATTAAACATATAATCCATGTTAGTAACTTTACTTGTATTAAAATTGCTTACATTAAGTGACATTAGATTTTCGCATTCAAAAAACATACTACCCATGTCAACAACGTTTTTAGTATTGAATCTACTTAAGTCAAGTGTTGTAAGCTTTCTACAGGCTTCAAACATTTTAAAACATGATGTGGCATTGATTGGAATTATCGGGGCTAAAGCACTACTCTCCCTATAATGTAAGAAACTACCTACAGAATAAATATGGATTACTTCATACATTGCTGTATCGTAAAGAACCCAATGTTTTTCTCCCATCACTTCTTCAAACCAATCGTACTTGGCTAAACTGTTAGAGTTTACTGCTTCTTTAACTCTTTCCCTCTCTTCTTCTGAATTAACATTAAGAGAATATACTTTTCCTTCTAATTCAAAAGTAATATTACCATTCTCATCTTGGATTGGTGCTGGTGGTAATGCTATGAGTTCTTTAGATTCTTTCTTACTGGTGAAGATGTTCATTGATTTCATTTTTGATTTCTCCTTTCTTGGTTAAATGGCTGTAAATATGAAAAGGGAATGCTTTAAGCAAAAGAGAATTGCTTAAAGCAAAAGAGGGAATTCCGTAATTGGAATTCCATTGGTTAGACTGATTATACTACTTCTTCAATGTTAAGTAACCACCTTTACCGTAATGAGCGTTGGTTTTCTTAGTCTTGTAGCTATTATAGTTAGGGAGGTTTATGCAATCTGTGAACATTTCCTCTGATTCTGTAACATTGTCTACATTCCACTTATTAGAGACATAGATGGTGGTGAGTTTTGAGCAGCTGTTAAACATTTCATACATTTTAGTGACCTTACTTGTATCAAAATTACTGAGGTCAAGTTGAGTGAGACTTGAGCAACCTTTAAACATCCACCTCATATAAGTCACATTACTTGTATCGAAGCTACTTAAGTCAAGTGATGTAAGTTTTAAGCAACCACAAAACATATAACGCATATCAGTCACTTTACTTGTGTCGAAATTACTTAAATCAAGTGTTGTGAGACTTTTGCAATTACAGAACATATGACTCATATCAGTTACTTTACTAGTACTGAAACTACTTAAGTCAAGTGATACGAGTTTTGAGCAGTTACAGAACATCCAATGTATACTAGTTACTTTGCTTGTATTGCAATTACTGAAATCAAGTGAAGTAAGATTTGAGCAGTTGTAAAACATATAACTCATGTTAGTCACTTTACTTGTATCGAAGTTACTTAGATCAAATGAAGTGTACTTTGAACACTCTTCAAACATTGAATAACAAGAGGTCGCATTAATAGGAATTATAGGAGTTAAATTACTATCTTCTTTATAATGTAAATACAATCTTTTAACATCTTCTACTATTTCATACATTTCAGTATTGTAAAGGACCCAATGTTTTTCCCCTGTTTTTTCTTTAAACCAGTCATACTTGGTTAAAGAGTTAGCATTGACCTCTTCCTTGACTCTTTCCCTTTCTTCTTCTGAATTAACATTCAGAAAGAAAGTCTTACCTACTAGCTCAAAGGTGAGGTTGCCCTTTTCGTCTTGGATTGGTGCAGGTGATAATGCTGTGGGTCCTTTGGATTCTTCCTTATTGTTAAACATGGTCTTGTTAAACATGGTCATTTTGTCCATGATTTCTCCTTTCTTGGCTAAAGTACTTAAGTGATCTAAAGATAATCTTAATTCATAGCTGTCGCTAATGTATTCACTTAATCTAAAGATACTATCATAACACTCCTATGGTCGCTTAATCTAAAGATAAAGAATACTGCTTTACAAAGCAGTTTACACTGAGCTAAAACCTTAGTACGACTGGAAAGTAAAAAGGGAACTCCCAAAGTTTGTCTCTGAGAATTCCCTGGGTTAAATAGGTTAGGCTACTTTTTTCAATGTCAAATAACCACCCTCTTCAATTGATTTAGCCATTTCAATACCTATCTTTTCTGGATTAAAGTTCAAAAGAGAACGACATCCATTAAACATATCGTCTGAATAGTTTACTGAATTAACATTCCATTTATCAGAAACATAAATAGTAGTAAGTTTTTTACAAACTGCAAACATATAAGGCATATGAGTAACCTGACTTGTGTTGAATTTACTAAGATCAAGTGATGTGATACTTGAGCAACAGTAGAGCATATGATCCATAGTAATAACACTACTTGTGTCAAAATTACTGAGATTAAGTGATGTAAGACCTGAACAATTGTAGAACATAGCTTCCATATTAGTAATTTTACTTGTATCAAAATTACTAAGGTCAAGCGAGGCGAGTTTTGAGCATTTACTGAACATCCAACGCATATTAGTAACCTGGCTAGTGTCGAAATTACTAAGGTCAAGTGATATAAGGCTTGAGCAGCCGGAAAACATAGAACTCATATTAGTAACATTAGAAGTGTCGAAATTACTTAGGTCAAGCTGTGTAAGTTTTGAACAATTTTTGAACATATTACTCATACTAGTAACCTTACTCGTGTTGAAATTACTTAAATCAAGTTGTGTAAGACTTGAGCATTCATCGAACATTCTGTACATAGTAGTAACGTTACTAGTGTCGAAATTACTTAAGTTAAGTGATGTGAGTCTTAGGCAATCACTGAACATATAACTCATATCAGTCACATTTCTTGTATCGAAATTATTAAGGTCAAGTGATGTGAATTTTGAGGATTCTTCGAACATAGAATAGCAAGAAGTTGCATTAATTGGAATTACCGGATTCAAATCACTATTTTTTCTGTAATGTAAGTATTGTTTATCCAACACTTCATACATTTCTGTATTGTAAAGTACCCAATGGTCTTTTCCAGTTTCTTCTTTAAACCAGTCGTACTCGTCTAAAGTACTAGAGTTGACCTCTTTTTTAACTCTTTCTCGTTCTTCATCTGAATTAACATTTAGAGAATATGTCTTCACTTCTAGACTAAAGATGAGATTACCATTCTCGTCTTGGATTGGTGCTGATGGTAATTGATTTGTGTTTTCCTTTATTGTGTTGCTTCCAAACAACGCTTTGCTAGATTTGTCGTTATCTCCAAATGACGCTTCGCTGGATTTAGCTCCTGCGTCACTAAATAGGTTCATTCTTTCCATTTTAATTTCTCCTTTCTTGGTTAAATATCTTAATTCGGTACTTCCGTACCTGCCATTAAGAATACTGTTTTGCAGAGCAGTTTGTGTTGGACTAAAGTGTTTAAAACACTGTAAATTAAAAATGGAACTCCGTAATTGAAATTCCCTTGGTTTATTAGTTTGCTATTCCTTCAATGTCAAGTAACCGCCTTGCTCTACTGGTTTTGCCATTTCTGCATCTATCTTCTCTTCGTTAAAGTTTGGAAGAGAATAGCAAATTCCAAACATTTCATCAGATAATTTAACTTTATCTATATTCCATTTATCTGAAATGTAAATAGTTGTGAGTGCTTTGCAGCCGAAGAACACCAAATCCATATGTTTAACCATAAAAGTATCAAAATTACTAAGATCAAGTACTGTTAAGCTCACACAATCGCGGAACATTGAACTAATATAATTAACTTCACTTAAGTTGAAACTACTGAGATCTAGTTGAGTTAAAGCTTTGCAGCCAGAGAACATTCCACACATGTTAGTAACTCGACTAGTGTCAAAATTACTAAGGTCTATCTCAGTTAATGATTTGCAGCCAGAGAATATTCCACACATGTTAATAACGTTACTAGTATTGAAGTTACTGAGGTCTAATTCAGTTAATGCTTTGCATTCATTAAACATTTTATACATAGTAATGACATTACTAGTGTCAAAATTACTAACATCCAACTGGGTTAATCTTTCACAATCGTAGAACATTTTGTACATAGTAGTAACGTTGCTAGTGTCGAAACTGCTGAGATCAAGTTGAATTAATGATTTGCATCCGTAGAACATAAAATAGCAAGAAGTTGCATTAATTGGAATTACTGGGTTTAAATCACAATCCTCTTTGTAATGTAAATAATATCTACAATAAAACCCATCGTAATCTATTTCATACATTTCAGTATTATAAAGAACCCAATGTTCTTTTCCTATCACTTCTTTAAACCAATCGTACTTGGCTAAAGAGTTAGCATTGACTTCTTTCTTAACTCTTTTCCTTTCTTCTTCCGAATTAACATTTAAAGAATAAGTTCTTCCTTCTAGACTAAAGCACACATCCTTATCTATCGTCGTGATTTTGGATGTGTTTAATGTAAAGGTGAGATTACTATTCTCATCTTGAACTGGCGTGGGTGACTTGATTAAGGACTTCTGCCAGGAATAGATAGAGCTAGTAGATACTCCCAATTCTTCTGCTGCTTTAGTAACTCCATTCTTAGAGGCTAAGTTAACAGCTAACTCTTTAAACTCTTTTGAATGCTCTCTCTTTTTAGGTTTCATGGTTTCCTTTGGTTTACTATCTCCAAAGAGGTTCATAGATTTCATTTTGATTTCTCCTTTCTTGGTTAAATATCTTAATTCGTAACGCTCGCTTCGCTCTCTTGATCTAAAGATAGCTGTCGCTAACGTATTCACTTGATCTAAAGATACTGCCATTAAGAATACTGCTTTGCAGAGCTAACCTCCTTACTTTACTACTGTCAGATAACCGCCGTCCTTAACATCGACTAACATTTCGTAGTTAATTCGATCTTGGCTAAAGTGTGGTAGATTAACACAGCAATCGAAAACAAAACAGTTATCTATGTACTCTCCAGTAACCCATTTTTGGGATACGTAAATTCTTTTGAGGCTTTTGCACCCATTGAAGAAATTAGCAAAGCTTTTAACATTAGAGGTATCAAAGCTAAATAAGTCTAATATGATTAAGGATTCGCAATTTTGAAAGATGTTTGACATTGAAATGGTATTCACTGTGCTAAAGTCTTTTACTGAAAGAGTAGTTAACTTTGTACAGCCTTCAAACATTTTTGATATATTTATTACGTTTTCTGTGTTAAAGTTGCTTAGATCTAACTCTTTAAGATTATAACAAGCTTCGAACATAGACATCATTGTTACAACGTTTTCTGTTCTAAAGTGACTTAAGTCTAACCTTTCTAGAGTGATGCAGCCATGAAACATATCACAGCAAGAGCTGGCATTGATTGGTAAAACTTGGGCTAAACCAGAGTCCACGTTGTAATGTAATCCTACACTATGTTCTGTATACATTTCTGTATTGTAGAAAACCCAGTGTTTTTTACCAGTCTTCTCTTTGAACCAATCATAGTGTGCGTGATGTTGCTCATTGAATATTCTTTTTAATTTTTCTCTGGACTCTTTGGAATTAACATTGACTTCGTAGTTGTATTTGCCATGGCCGAAATGGAGAAGACTTTCACTGTTCTGCGGTCTTTCTTGGCTAAAACTGAGAGTATCCTCACTGCTAAAGCAAGGTTGTCCAATACCAAAGCGCAGAATACCTTTATTGTCCTGCTGTGGTACTTTGGAGAAGTCATTGTGAATCTTTAATGCTTCTTCGATAGGTTTTAGATCAACCGGTGTTACTCTTCCGAAATCAACTGGAGTGCTTCTGGTCCATGTGTCGTAGTAGTGAGATTTGTCTGGCAGGCTATCACAATGATAAAACATCTTTTTATATTCATCTGCGTCTTCCATGTAATCTAACTTCCATTTCTCTGTGACTAGGATTTCTCTAAGATTCTCACAGTTATAGAATAGTTTTCTTATCTTTGTCACATTACACGTATTAAAACAAGTTAAATCAAGATGGCTTAATTTACAGCAATTCTCAAACATACTGTCCATGAATTCGAGATTAGAAGTGCCGTCCTGATAGAACTCTTCCTGATTAAATTCTAAGTCTAAGAATTCTAGATTTCTACAATTCCAGAACATGTAAGACATATTAGTTACATTTCTCATATCGAAACCACTTAGAATTAAATAACGAAGAGACTGGCAGTTGTAGAACATTCTTGACATGTTGTTTACATTTGCTGTATTGGAGCCTGATAGATTAAGTCTTTTAAGATTGTGACAATCTTTGAACATAGCGTACATGTTAGTAACGTTTCCTGTGCTAAAGTGTTCTATGTTAAGACGGTCTCCCCTGTAATGCTCAAACATATAACCCATTTCAACTACGTTTTCTGTGTTAAAGCAAGATAGGTCAGGATCTGTACAACATCTAAACATTTCATAACAACTTGTTGCATTGATTGGTATTGTAGGAGTTTTACTAGATTTGTCTTTATAGTATAAATGTCCGTAGTCCACATAGAATTGATTGGTATCATAGAGAACCCAATGCTCTTTTCCACGTATTTCTTTGCGCCATGCAAAAGTCGTATTGGATACTTCATTAATTTGTTTAAGACAGTACTCTCTTGACTCCTGTGAGTCTGTATTTACCATGTAATGGTGGTTTTCTTGGCTAAAGCAGAGAATACCTCTATCATCCTGTATTGGTGCTACTGAAAGTTTATTCATTTTGATTTCCTCCTTGCTGTTTGTTTTGGGTATAATAAAGGAGCATTTGACTTTTACATCAAATGCTCCTGCAGTTGTTTGTTCTTTTAATTTGTGTTTTATCTATTATTACCACTCACTTTTTCAACCTGAAACCAGCAATTCATCAACTCAGTATATAAGCATCATTATAAGCTGTTTCTAAAGTTGTATGTCCGTTTAAATGGTTATAATCTTCTTTACAAACTCCATTTTTCATTCTTCCATATAATCCAGAGTAATCTTTGACAAGTGTCAATTCATCAAAATACGGATGCTCTATAACTTTCCATTTAACTGTTCTGTTTCCTTTGTTCACTGTAAATACTTTATTTAATTCTACTTTCATGTTTTGTTCCTCACTTTCTTTGTTTTGTGTATAATAAAAGAGCATCTGACTTTTACATCAAATACTCCTGCGGCTATTTATTCTATTCTCTAATTTTATTATTCTGTTCTCAGTTTCCTATTTACTAGAAAGAGTGAGGAGGTGTGGAAAGGAGTGGGGAGATTATGTCTCCCTTACTGCCTCGCTTCGCTCGCTAGGGGGCTGTCATCAACGCTCTCTTACGTTTGTGAGATCTAAAGATATCCTAGATTCGAGTTTAGTACCTCTTCCATCTAGGATTTAAGCTTGGCAGTCAGCTGGTTCTCCTGGGCTAAAGCACCTTACTTTTTCAATGTTAAATAACCTCCTTGCTCTACTGGTTTTGCCATTTCGATATCTATCTTCTCTGGGGTAAAGTTTGGAAGAGAACAGCATTCTTTAAACATATCGACATCTTCTGTCACCTTATTAGTCTCCCATTTATCAGAAATGTAAATAGTCGTGAGCGATTTACAATTGTAGAACATATATCTAACACTAACAACTTTGGAAGTATCGAAGTTTTCAATATTGAGTAATGTAAGATTTGAGCATTTGGTAAACATTCCAGACATATCAATGACCACACCTGTGTTAAAATTTGCAATGTCAAGTGCTGTGAAATGTTGACAATTATAGAACATCCAACTCATGTCAATTACGTGTGAAGTATCGAAACTACTGAGATTAAGTTGTGTGAGATTTGAACAGTCATAGAACATATAACTTGTTTTAGTAACTTTAGAAGTATTGAAATTACTAAGGTCTAACTGAGCTAAAGCTTTACAATTATCAAACATAAAACTCATATTAATTACATTGCTGGTATTGAAATTACTTAAATCTAACTTTGTTAATTTTGTGCAATCTGAGAACATACCAAACATGTCAGTAATTCGGCTTGTGTTGAATATGCTAAGATTAAGTTGTGTGAGTTTAGAACAATCATGAAACATATAACGGCAAGATGTTGCATTAATAGGAATTGTAGGAACTATACTACAAAGTTCTTTATAATGCAGATATTTATTTGAAACACCAATAATTTCATACATTTCTGTATTGTAAAGAACCCAATGCTTTTTCCCTCTTTTTTCTTTAAACCATTCATATTCGGTTAAGGAGTTAGCATTTATTTCATTTTTAACTCTTTCTCTTTCTTCTTTTGAATTAACATTAAGGGTGTATGACCGTCCTTCTTGGCTAAAGTGGAGAATACCTTTCCCATCCTGTATTGGCGCTACTGGAAGTTTATTCATTTTGATTTCCTCCTTGTTATTTATTTTGGGTATAATAAAAGAGCATCTGACTTTTACATCAGATACCCCTACTACTCTATTCTTTTGTTTTGTTATTTAGTTCCAAACAAATTCATTGATTTCATTTTGATTTCTCCTTTCTTGGCTAAAGCCTTGTAGTCGCTTAAAGCAAAAAAGGGAACTCCGTAATTGGAATTCCCTGCTAAATGTTATTAACTTCTATAGATTGCTGGAACGATTAAGTCCTTCTCTTTCTCTCTTGTTTCTTCTGGTACGATAATTCCTAGTTGTTCCTCTATCCAACCGGCAATCATACGTCTATGACAGAATTTCTTTTTCGTTGCTAAATCTTTTGAGGATTCGAAGCAGACTAATGTACAATCTTTTAAATCTTCATATACCTTTTTTGGATTTAATTTATCAAGCTGTGAATAGTAAGCTTTTCTAAAGTACTCAAAGCTTTCTTGGCTAAAGTCCTGGTCATGTGCCAGTTTAACCAAATCCCAGCTAGGCATAAGTGATTCATAGCTTAACATGTACTGCACTCCTGGTGGTGTTGAGCGTGAAATGTTGACATATTTCACATCACTAATCGGTTCGTGCGTAGCTTTCCAAAAGTAAGATGTTTTCATAATTCTTATTACCTCTTTTCTTTTTAGAAATTATAAAAGCACATACTTCAAATTAGGGTTAGCTATTTATTGCAGTGAAGTAACTACCATCTACAGATCCATTAATGAAACATTTTCCAGTTTTCTACCTTTTGGTGTAAAGTAACCTCCTTCGGTCTTTGACTTAGCCATTTCAATTCCAGTATGTTCTGGACTAAAGCCTGTAAGGTTCACACAATCTTTAAACATTGGCTTCGAAATTTCATCTTCAGATAACATAGATAAATCAAATTTATAATTCGCATTAATGATTGCAAGACTCCTACAATCTGCAAACATCCCGTCAGCTTTTTGTAAATTTTCTTTGCTAAAGCCTGTAATGGAAAGTTCAAGGAGTTTTACGCACCCAGTAAACATGTAACTCATGTTTTCAACTTTAGGTGTTTTAAAACTAGAAACATTTATAAATTGTACATTATCGCATCCATTAAACATTGCGCAAAAGTCATCAACATTTTCTGTATTAAATGAGCTTAAATCAATGTTTTTTACTTTGGTCCAATTTTCAAACATTGAACACATATCTACCACATGACTTGTTCTAAAATTACTAAAATTTAAATTCTCAACCTTGTCGTATAAGTTAAACATTTTATAGCAAGAGGTAGTATTAAATGGTAATGTAGGTGCTGGTCCATATTCAGGACAGTATCTTAAATGTTCATAGGAAAACATATATCCACCAACAACTTCATACATTTTTGTATTGTAGAGTACCCAGTGTTTCAGACCACGTTCTTCTCTAAACCATGCAAAATCAGCTCCTGTTAGCATTTTTAATTTACGCACACAATCTTTACGTGCTTCTTCTGAATTAACATTTAAAGTGTATTTATCAAAATTAATAATAAATGATAAAATACCTTTCTCATTCTGGAGTGGTTCTAGAGTGGCATCAGTGAGAGATTCTTCTCCAAGTTTTGTAATGACAACTTTATTACTAGAAATGACTTTATCATCTTCACATGTTTCTTCTGAATCACGATATAGACGTAAACTGTTTGCATACTGATAAGTCCAATCTCTAATCTTATCTAAAGGAATTCCAAGTTCATTAGAAATCGCTTCGTTGCTAATCTTCTTAGTTAATGTGACTATACTTCTCTTTAGATCTTCAATCTCTGCTATATCATCAACAGATAAGCCTGCATTTAATTCTTCTGATTCTTTGAAACTACTTTCTTGTTCATTCTCCTCTTCTATTATTTCTTTTCCTACTTTGCTAAATAGATTCATAAAATCCATAATATCACTCCTTTCTTAAAATGTGAAAAGGGAATGCTCCTATTCGGAAACATTCCCTCTACTGTTAATTATTAAATTTTCTGCTCTTATATTTTTTAGTTCTATTTTTTATTCTTTTATTTTGTTGCTTTGTTCTGCTTCTCTTCCATCTTCTCATTCTTTGTTTTTCATAATGTACTTCTTTGTTAGAAGGAATGAGGAGGTGCGGGGGGGGGGAGGTGTGGACTTATTATATCTCCCTCCGGCGCTTCGCGCCTACGGTCGACGGCTTGCTCGCTGCGCTCGCTATATATGGCTAACGCCAGAAGGTTCTTCTGGGCTAAAACTTTTCAGGATCTAAAGATAGAAGGTCCTGGGCTAAATCCCTGCTTCGCACTGTTACTAGCCTAAATCTGAAGATATCAAGAAGTGCGGATTAAGGTTACTTACGCACCAACAGTTTAAAATAAACTTAGTGGATTCAGTGATTTGTCATTTCCAATAACTGAAAGTTTCTGCAATTCTTTTGGTAACAATGGTTTAACTTTTTTCATATTATAATTAGACATGTAATAAACATCTAAATTATCTTTATCATATTTATATCTACTATCAGAATACTTGGTCGCTAAATGAGTGAAAAATCTTTCCCAACTGAAGTATTTAGAACTTTCAATGTAATTGGAAGGATCATTTAAAATCTTGTCCAGATCAGGTATAGTGAAAATACCAGCTTTTAATAAAATCCACTCAAAACTCTCTGGCATCCAAATGTATACACGTTTATTAAGTTTCTTTTTTATATAATCATATAAGTCACGTATTCTACAACCAAAGGCTGCACCATCGACAATACAATAAATTCCATTACTTTTTGAATTTGATATAGCTTGTCTAAATTTTGTATTGCCTTTAGCAGATTCTATGTTACAGTTTTTGAGAAATTTAGTAAAGAAATCAAAACCAGCATTACTATCTTCTGTCATTACAGTATCAAAATGCATAGGTGATTCTTCAAAATTAGAATATATCTTTTTGAAACTATACACTTGTCTAAATACTTTTTTGTCTTCATAACTATACAGAGTATAAATTTCATTAACACTGTAAGGTAAAGCATAAATAGGTTCTCTATTTACAATTACAAAGTAATTTCCAGAATCACGTACAAATCTTGCAAATTCATGAGTAAATACAAAATCATTAGATTCTTCTATGAAAATTACATGATTTGTTAAATCTTTGAAAGACTTCTCCCAATCCCCATCAATATGAACATAGTAATCAGCATTCGTATTTACAGTAATAAAAGGATTCCCTTTACGTTTTAAAGACGCATTTAAAATATTAAGAAGTCTTGTCTTACCTGTTGCACTATCTCCCTGTAGAATAGTAATATTTCTCTTTAGTTCAAATTTAAAAAATAAATCTTTAATTTTACTACTATACTTTTCAGCAGTTACTTCAAAATTTATTACACCTTTCATTACAATTACCTCATTTAAAAATAGGCCGGGCTAAAGTTCCGTCAAAGACACTACTATCTGCTGTAAAGATTTTTTCTATATATTCTTCAGAATTGTGAACTTCAGCACCAGTGTTTAATATTTTAATATCAAAACTACCTGTAAAATCCATCATATAACCGAGATAAATTGTTATGTCTTTTTTCTCTGCAATCTTTAATATCCATTTAGCACAATTATCTCCACAGTGATTCACATTAAAAATAAATCCGTCTGTTTTCAATATCATCATTAAAGTCTTTACACCTCCTGATAACACTTCTGGGAGAATTGGCCCGAGAACTGGACTTTCTATTATGTGTGGAGCTATTACCTCTGATTTATCTACATCTTTTATCATTTCTTTTACAAATGGATCTTTCATCCATTCTTCATCAAATAAATATTCAAAATAAAAGTCTATAGCATCTATTACTTCTATTGGAGTTCCATCAGGATTTTCTCCACCACGAAACCATATATTTAACATAATATCACCTCTTTTCTTTTTATTATAGCAAGAACCTAATTAAGTAGCAAGGTAAGAGTAAGGTACCTTTCGGGATCTAAAGATATCTTAGATTCGAGTCTATCGTCTCTTCCATCTAGGATTTAAGCTCGCTAGATTTGAAGATAAAGAATACTGCTTCTACAGAGCACACTTCATGGAAGCCACTGGGTTAAAGCCTTCCCTAGTCCTCTACTGGCTCATAGGTCTTTTCAAAAATATCCGGCTTGCATGGATACTGCTCACCATCTACTCCTGTTATTATATAATCTCCTTTAGAGGCTATCATATCTCCTTCAAGAGTATGTATAGTTAATACTTTATCTGTTTGATATGCTTCGATTACTACTGGCTTCTTACGATATTTTTTAATCTTCATAGTATTCATTTTAATTTCTCCTTTCTTTGCTAAAGCACTGTAAATATGAAAAGGGAATTCTCAAAGTTTATTTCTGAGAATTCCCTGGGTTAAACTGATTATGTTATTATTGATTAAAATACATTACTTCTTCAATGTTAAGTAACCTCCCTGCTCTGTAGGTTTTGCCATTTCAATGCTAGTCTTTTCTGGGCTAAAGCCAGGAAGAGAACAGCACTCTTTGAACATGTCCATTGCGTTTGTTACTCTATCCATACTCCATTTGTCAGAGATAAAAATAGTAGTAAGTTTTTCGCAGTGTTCAAACATCCAACGCGTATCAGTAACATTTCTTGTGTCGAATAATGTGAAGTCAAGCTGCGTGAGTTTGGAGCAATAAGTAAACATAGCACCCATATCAGTAACCTGAGAGGTGTCGAAACTACTAATGTCTAACTTGGCTAAAGCTTGACAATTATGAAATAACGAAGCCATGTTAGTAACTCGTTTAGTGTCAAAATTGCTTAGATTAAGCTGAATCAGTTTATAGCATCCGGAAAACATACAGAACATGGTAACAACTTTAGAGGTGTCGAACTTACTAACATCAAGCTGTACTAAATTGGAACATCCGGTGAACATACAATCCATTTCAGTAACACTGGAAGTGTTGAAATTACTGATGTTAAGTGCTGCAAGACTGAAACAATTATAAAACATACCCGACATAGAAATTACACTACTAGTATCGAAACTACTTAAGTCAAGTTGAATAAGACTTACACAACTGTTGAACATACTAATCATAAGAGTTACTTTGGATGTTTTGAAACTACTTAAATCAAGCTTGGTTAAACGAAGGCAATCTTCAAACATATAACGCATGTCAATAACATTTCTTGTGTCAAAACCACTGAGGTCAAGCTGAATTAGTTTAGAGCATCCTGCGAACATAAAATAGCAAGAGGTCATGTTAATTGGAGTTACCGGTGCTAAATTACTGTCTTCTTTATAATGCAAATAAAGTCTCTTACAATTTCCATTTTTTGTTATTTCGTACATTTCAGTATTGTAAAGTACCCAATGCTTTTCTCCTGTGTTTTCTTTAAACCAGTTGTACTTGGCTAAAGAGTTAGCATTGACTTCTGCTAATACTCTTCTTCTTTCCTCTTCTGAGTCAACATTGAGAGAATATTCTCTGCCTTCTAACTCGAAGGTAAGATTAAATAAGTTCATTGGGTTCATCGTGTTCATTGTGTTCATTTTGATTTCTCCTTCCTATTACTATGCTAAATTGCTTTGTATTAGGTTATAGAGTAACCATCTTTAGTAACTGGTTTAGCCCTTTCATTCCTGTATTTTCTTGACTAAGTATATTATTGATCTAAGAAGTATTACTTAACTATAGATCAGATGGTGTTGTGAAGTAACCGCCCTCTTCCACTGGTTTAGCCATTTCAATACCAGTGTGATCTGGGCTAAAGCTAGGCAATGAAACACAGCCAAAGAATAATCCAGTTCTTCCATAAACTATATTGAAAGCACCATTCCAACTTACTACTATCTCCTTTAGACTATTGCAATTAAAGAACATTCCTGTTATTTCTAATAGATTATAGCCATCGAAATAATTAAAAATAATTTGTTTAAGTTCGTGGCAATGTGCAAACATTTTTGCTGTACTTTTTACATTGTACATTTTAAAATTAGTAAGATTTATTTTCTCCAAACTCTCACATCTGTAGAAAACTCCTTCCATGAAATCAACTCGATCTGTATTGAAAGAACTTAAATTGACATCTTGCAAATATGTACAACCACAAAACATGTAATTCATTGTACGGAGATTTGCTGTGTTAAAACTGCTTAAGTCTAAATGTTCAAAGTAAAGACTGTCTGCGAACATGTAATCCATTATAATAACATTTACTGTGCTAAAGCTATTGAAGTCCAACTCAGTAAGAATTTTATAGTTAGAAAACATTCTATGACAACTACTAGCATTGATTGGTATTATTGGATCTTTTCCGCAGTCTTCGATATAATGTAAGAATAGATAGTTCCCATCATGTTCAACTGCGTACATTTTACTATCATACAAAACCCAGTTGTTCAATCCGGTCTCTTCTTTAAACCAATTGAAGTCTCTTCCAGTATCTTCATTAAGTTTTAATCTACATTCCTTACGGGCATCCTCGTTATATAAATCTACAATGTATTTAGTATCTCCGATGCTAAAGTACAGCTTATTGTTAGCACTTAAAATAATTCTATAGTTATTGACTGCACTTTCATTTATTACGTCGTCTGTGATATTTATCTTACCTTGTTTATATTTAAAAGGCGCTTCACTGGATTCTCCCTTGTTGGTGAACAGCGCTTTGTAGGATTTAGCTCCTGCGTCGTTAAATAACGCTTCACTGGATTTGTCGTTATCTCCAAATAAGTTCATTCTTTCCATTTTGATTTCCCCTTTCTTGGCTAAATATCTTAATTCGTAGCTGTCGCTACTTCCATTAAGAATACTGCTTTGCAGAGTGGTATACACTAAGCTAAAGCTTTAGTACTACTGGAAAGTAAAAAAGTGAACTCCGTAATTGGAATTCCCTGTGCTAAAGTACTTAAGTGCTTTATCTCTTTAATGTTAAGTAGCCGCCTTGCTCTACTGGTTTTGCCATTTCGACGTTAGTCTTCTCTTCGTTAAAGTTTGGAAGTTTTGTACAGTCGAAGAATATGCTATCAAAAATTGTAACCTCGTCCGTGTTCCATTTGTAGGAAACATAAATGTCGGTGAGATTTTTGCAATGATAAAACATACAGCTCATATCAGTTACTTGACTAGTATCGAAATTACTGAGGTCAAGTGATGTGAGTTTTGAACAATCGCAGAACATATGACTCGTATCAGTCGCACTACTTGTGTCGAAATTACTGAGATCAAGTGAAATGAGACCTCTGCAACAATCAAACATAGCATACATATTAGTAACATTAGAAGTATTGAAGTTACTGATGTCAAGCGATGTGAGACTTGCACAATTGCTGAACATATAACGCATATCAGTAACTTTAGAAGTGTCGAAATTACTTAAGTTAAGTGCTGTAAGGCTTGAACACCCCTCAAACATATAACTCATATCAGTAATTTTAGAAGTGTCGAAATTACTTAAATTAAGTGCTGTAAGGCTTGAACACCCCTCAAACATACCAAACATTTCAGCAACTTTAGAAGTGTCGAAACTACCAAGGTCAAGTGATGTGAGACTTATGCAATACCCAAACATCCAACTCATATAAGTTACATTACTTGTGTCAAAATTAATAAGGTCTAGCATTATGAGGCTTTTGCAATTACAGAACATTTTACACATAACAGTCACTTTACTTGTATTGAAATTACTTAAATCAAGTGTTGTGAGGCTTGAACAATTAGAGAACATATTATTCATATCAGTCACTTTATTAGTATCGAAATCACTGAGGTCAAGTGATGTGAGCCTTTCGCAACTACTGAACATATAACTCATATCAGTAACTTTACTTGTGATAAAATTACTAAGGTCAAGCTGTATTAAAGCTTTGCAGTTATAGAACATATGATTCATAGCAATCACTTCATTTGTATCAAAATTACTAAGATCAAGTGATGTGAGACTTGAACAATTGTAGAACATATAACGCATATTAATCACACTACTAGTATTGAGATTACTAAGGTCAAGTGATGTGAGTTTTGAGCAATTTTTGAACATATAACTCATATCAATTACACTACTAGTGTCGAAATTATGTATGTCAAGTGATGTAAGCTTTGAACAATCGCAGAACATACAACGGCAAGAAGTTGCATTGATAGGAATTACTGGAACCAAATTACTATCTTCTTTGTAATGTAAATAAAATTTCCAATAAACTGCAGTATGTTCTATTTCATACATTTCTGTATCGTAAAGAACCCAATGGTTTTCTCCTGTACCCTCTTTAAACCAATCATACTTAGCTAAAGAGTTAGCATTTACTTCTTCTTTGACTCTTTCTCTTTCTTCTTCTGAATTAACATTTAGGGAATAAGTCTTTCCTTCTAATGTAAAGGTGAGATTACCTTCTTCGTCTTGGATTGATGCAGACGACTTAGCTAAATTGGGAGTACCAAAAGTCTTCTGCCAAGAGTAAATAGAGCTGGTAGATACCCCCAACTCTTCTGCTGCTTTGATAGCTCCAATCTTAGAAGCTAAGTTAACAGCTAACTCTTTAAACTCTTTTGAATGCTCTTTCTTTTTTGATTTTGTGTTTTCCTTGGATTTGTTGTTACCTCCAAAGAAATTCATTGATTTCATTTTGATTTCTCCTTTCTTGGCTAAAGGGTTATGAATATGAAAAGGGAACTCCGTAATGAAGTTCCCTGGGTTAAATATCTTAATTCGTAGTTATCGCTAACGTATTCACTTGATCTAAAGATACTGCAATTTAGAATCTCACATTGTGAAGTACTTATTGTTTCAGTGTTAGGTAACCACCTTGCTCTACTGGTTTTGCCATTTCTACGTTCGTCTTATCTTGGTTAAAGTTTGGAAGAGAATAGCACTTTTTGAACATTTTAATTGAAAATTTAACTGAATCAGTATTCCACTGATTCGAGACATTAATAGTAGTAAGGGAGTCACAGTATTTGAACATATAATGCATATCAGTCACGTTTTCTGTGTTGAAGTTACTTAAATCAAGTAATGTGATACCTGAACAATCTTCGAACATATAACTCATATCAGTAACATTACTAATATCAAAACTACTTAAGTCAAGTGATATGAGCCTTGAGCAGTAGCTGAACATATAACTCATATCAGTCACTTTACTTGTGTCGAAATTACTTAAGTCGAGTGATGTGAGACTTTGGCATTTACTGAACATATAACTCATATTAGTCACGTTACTTGTATCGAAATTGCTTAAATCAAGCGTTGTAAGGTTTAAGCAATTATCAAACATCCAACTCATATCAGTCATTTTACTTGTGTCGAAATTACTTAAGTTAAGTGCTATGAGATCATAGCACTCATAGAACATTTTATAACAACTACTAGCGTTGATTGGAATTACCGGAGCTAAATTACTATCTTTTTTATAATGTAAATAAAATACATCATCTCTTATCATTTCATACATTTCAGTATTGTAAAGTACCCAATGCTTTTCTCCTGTTTCTTCTTTAAACCAGTCATACTTGGCTAAAGAGTTAGTATTTACTTCTTCTTTGACTTTTTCTCTTTCTTCTTCTGAGTTAACATTGAGAGAGTAAATCTTTCCTTCTAAGGTAAAAGTGAGATTACCATTTTCATCTTGGATTGGTGATGATGGTAATTGATTTGTAGTTTCTTTCAGTTTTGTGTCTCCAAATGACGCTTCGCTGGATTCTCCCTTTCGGTCGAATAAGTTCATTAATTTCATTTTAGTTTCTCCTTTCTTGGTTAAATATCTTTAATCCACCCAGGTAAAACAAAAACCCTTAATGCAAGCAATGTGCTTTACACTAAGGGTCTGTCTTGTTATTATGTTTTTCTCTTCTTTTCTAAAAGAGATTTAATTTACTTAATTTATCTGAGGTATTATCTGATGTGTTATCTGATGTATTATCTAATGAGGTGTCATCTAATGAGGTGTCATCTTTAAACAACCCACTCGCATCTACCACCTCACTAGTGTTGATAGGTTTTGTGATAGCTTCATTGGATTCCGCTGCCTTGTCGACCAATTCACTTACATCTGTGATTCCTCTGCAGGATTGATCTTTCGTAACAGTGTCGATTGCATCTTCGACGTTATTAAAATGTATTTCAGTATTCATTGTATTATTAACTCCTTTTGCTATTGTGCTGGGCACTACTATTATTTTTACCTCTTTCGGTAAAGACATTTCAGGTACTGGGCTAAAGCTGTGATTAACCTTTAAGTGCTTAAGTAAATTGCAGTAGCCAAACATACCACGTGTTCCAACCTTTTCCTCCATATCGAAACTACTGATATCTAAATTTGTTAATCGTAAACATCCCCAGAACATGCCATCCATAAAGCTTGTGCATCTGGTATCGAAATTACTTATGTTAAGTTGTTCTAACTCGGAACAATTAGTGAACATGTGTTGCATACTAACTACTTTTTCTGTGTTAAAGTGACTTAGGTCAAGCTGTTTAAGGCTTTTACAATTAGAGAACATTTCTACCATGTAGAGAACTTTTTCTGTGTTAAAGCTGCTTAGGTCAATCTGTTTGAGACTTTCACATCCATAAAACATTTGTCCCATGTACTCTACGTTGTGAGTGTCTAGTCCACTGAGATTGACTTGTTCAAGACTAGAACATCTAAAAAACATGTTAGTCATTTCGCATACATTTCCTGTGCTAAAGCCGCTTAAATCAAGCTGTTTAAGATTTTTACAGTTCATGAACATACAACGCATTTCAACGATATTTCTTGTATCAAATCCACTTAAATCAATGTTCTCTAAGGATTTACACCCATAGAATATTTTTCGACAAGATGTGGCATTGATTGGAATTGCAGGGAAAGCGTTGAAGGTGTCGGCCGGATTGTCCATTGTTGGGGAGTTCTGGACTAAAGCACCATCTATCTGTGCTAAAGCATTTTCATCCCTGTAATTTAAGTATCTCCATTGCCCTATTCTATCGTACTTTACTGTGTACATTTCTGTGTCATAAAGAACCCAATGCTCATTGCCAGTGTCCTCTTTGAACCAGTCATATAGATGTTTTGAACGAGAGTTCACCTCTTCTTTGATTCGTTCTCTTTCCTCTTCTATGTTAACATTTAGAGAGTACTCGTGGTTTTCTAGTTTGAAGCGCAGAATACCACTTTCATCTTGGATTGTAGCAGGATTTATTTTAGTATTCATTGTATTATTAACTCCTTTTGTTGTTGTGTTGGGCACTACTATTATCTTCCAGACACTGGGCTAAAGCTCTTTACTGCCATTCTGTAGACTTCTTCACCTCTGCTTTACAATTTCCAAAGATAAGTTCACGTTCGTACTTATCTAGATTAAGTGGATGTTCCATATAAATCTCTTTTAGACTATCACAATCATCGAACATAGCGTATGATCGTATGACATCATTCAAAATAACGTCAGGGAGATTAAGTCTTTCTAGAGCTTTACAATTATCAAACATACTTAAAGTGAGTTTAGCCTTTTGCCAAACTCCTTGGCTAAATCTTATGTCTTTAAGTCCTTCACATTTAAAGAACGTATATCCAAAATCAAAGACATGACTGAGATCAGAATGTGATAAATCTACTTTACTTAATTTTGTACAGTAACAAAACATAAAAGCCATTTCTTTGATCATTTTAAAGTTAAAGTTAGCAATAATCTTTTCTAGTTTTTCACAGTATGCAAACATTTCGTTTGCATCGCTTACTTGGCTAAAGTCCCAGCTTTCCAGATCTATTACTTTTAATCTAAGGCATTTGGAGAATAGGCATGACATATGAAGTACATTGTCTACTTTGAAATGCTTTACATTTAATTGTGTTAATTTAATACAACCCTGAAACATCCCATGGAAGTCTTTCGCCTTACTTGTATCAAAACCATCGACATTTAAATCAATTAAATCATTGCAGCTACAGAACATGTCAGAAAAATCTGTGACATTATGAGTCCTCAAGCTATTCAGATCTAAATGTTTTACTTTACAGTCTTTGAACATACCGCTCATTGATGTTACACCTTCGGTGTTAAGTGTAAGGATATTTCGATCTGGCGTGTTAGCTTGTGCATTAGTAGGGCTACCTAGGCTAAAGCAATCTCCAAGATCAGCCTCTAAAAACATATAATCCATATCGACAATATTGGTTGTGTCGAACTCTGTTAGGTCTATTTCGGATACATTGATATCAACAAACATAAAACTACAAGTGCTGGCATTGATTGGTAAATGTAGCTTACCTTTGAAGTCTCTTCTCACACAAAGAAAAGTCTTGACATCCATTAGTCTATTATTTAAAACAAGGTATTTTATGTCATCGAAATTTCTGACTTCGTACTGCTCAGTGTCATAAAGAATCAAATTTTTATTTCCAGTGTTTTCTTTATACCAGCTGTAATGTCTACCGGTTACTTCTAAAATCTCTTTAACACACTTCTCTCTTTCCTCTATGATTTCTTCTCTTTCTTCTGCTGTGCTAAAATCAGTATTATGGTCTTGGCTAAAGTCTTGGCTAAAGCTATGACCATCTATTGTGAATGTAATTCTTTTCATTTAAAATCCTCCTTAATTAAAAAGAGATAGCAGCTTTGATACTACTATCTCCTGATGTTCTTATTGTATTATTAACTTTATTTAGCATGTTTTATTACTTTATTATGCTTTTGTTACTAAAGTGAAACAAGCGATCCCACAATTTTCAAACATACTGTTCTTTTGTTCATCACTTAACTTATTTGGAAAATCTGTTACCAAAATCTCTTTCAAATTGTAACAATTCTTAAACATACACCATCCGGCCACTAAATTTTCCATCTTTAATCCGGTCAAGTTAAGCTTGGCTAAATTGGAACATCCCTCAAATATACAATCAGAATATTTAATTGCTTTAGCATTGACTTTACTTAAATCTAATTCTTCAAGTACTGTACAACATTCAAACATATTACTTACACTGCTTACTTTACTCAAATCTAACCATGCAAGATTTATTGTTGTTAAACTTTCACACCCATTAAACATTTCAGAAGTATATTCAAGTCTCTTGGTACTATTAGGTTCTGCAGTAATTGTTATTTCAATAAGATTTCCACACTGGCAGAAAAGTTCTGACATATCAACCACTTGGCTAAAATCCCAGCCAGCGAGATTAATCCATTCTAGGCTTGAGCAATTTGAGAACATATAACCCATGTCTTTAAGGTTATCTGTACTAAAGTGGGACAAGTCAAGTTCCTTAATCGTATAACAATTACTGAACATTCCGCATAAATCTTCTGCACTTTCTGTGTTCCATCCGGCAAGATTGATTTTTTCCAAATCAAGGCAGCCACTTAGCATCTGGCTAAAATCTGCCACCTTGCTAACATCAAAATGGCTTAAATCCATTTCTTCTGTTTTCTCACAATCCATGAACATCATTCTCATTGTTTTGACGTTAGAAGTATTAAAAATAGGTGTGAAAGTTTCTCCCAATTTACAGGAATCAAACATTTCACTCATGTCAACAATGTTAGATGTATCTATCTCTGAAAAATCTAACTGCGCTAGATCTAATCCATTAAACATACCACAGCAAGAACTAGCATTAATAGGTAAGCGAACTTTACCTTTAAAACTACGTGATAAATGTAAATGTTCACATCTGTATTCACTGTCTTTTCTTACGTAATACTCATTTGGGTTATATAGTACCCAATTTTTATTACCTGTTTTTTCTCGCATCCAGAAGTAAGTTTTACCTGTTTTGTCTGATATTTCACTGCAGCACTGCTCTCTGCAACATGAATTGTTTGGTACTGTGCTAAAGCTGTAACTATCGATAGTGAATGTAATTTCTTTCATTCAAAATCCTCCCTAGTAAAAAGCTGACAGCTTTGATACTATCAGCTTCTGTTTATTATTTAATCTTCAACTAATTATAGTGTTTTCTTGGCTAAAGCACTATAGACTTCTCCAACAACTCTAAATCTAGATTTGTTTTTACCCAGTCTCGCAATTGTATGATGGGTTCGTCATTAAATAAATCTAATGCTGAGTAGTATCGCTCATCTCTGTCACTCTTGCCAATGAGTATCTTATAATTATTAAATAGTGAATAGTTCTTCCAGTAGTCAATCAGTTCTTTGTGGATTTTCTCCCTATCGGGACTTTCTGGGTTAAAGCACTGCTCCGCACCCTCCAAACTCATTAGAATATTCTGAGCATCTCTAACTGCACCATTGTAGAAGTCAGGATTATCACTGAAAAATTCAGGCCTGTGCTTATAATCTAACAAATCATAGCATAGGTATGCTAAATCATGCAGACACGAGAAGTAATAATTCCATAATTGTTTTTGTGTTATCTTAGGCATTGGAATTTCTTTTAGATATTGTGGAGGGATTTCTTCAAACAATGTTCCTTCTTCTTCGTTTGCGTTACAGCGCCATACTACAGTTCTATGTTCTAGGAACTCATCATTAATTTTTAGGATTGCAATGTCATTTAGTAATCTTCTCTTTGTGAATATTAAAATCCATTGAGGTAAGTCAATTCCGTCAGTAATGTAAATCAAGGGTTTGCTTTCGTGTGCTTTCTCGCTTCGCTTGCCAATATGTGGTCTTAGTCCTTCGGAAAGGATCTGGGCTAAAGCTCTTCTCTCTGTGATGTGGTAAGCACCATTGGGTTGAATGGTGGTGCTATCTTTAAAGAACATCATTTGTTCCATTGCAAAACCTCCTTTTGAGTAAAATAAAAAGAGATTTAGCTATGACACTAAATCTCTTTGCTAATGTTCTTACTGTGATAATATTGGTACTTGGCTAAAGCACTATAGACTTCTCTAACATTAAAATTCCTCGTAGCCTTGTGCAAATGTTATTCCTCTAACTACATCGACTTTAACATCGCATACAACATGACCATTGTACATTTTATATCCTTTTTCTAAAACATACTTAACTGGTATCGGAATTTCAAAATCATCTAATGCATTACAATGTATTGCGTTCTTCAGTAAACATTTTGGAATAGCCATAATAGAATGTCCGCATTCCTGGAAATAGTAATTAAATTCTTTGAGATTTTCTGGAAGACCATCGTAATTATCCTTTCTAACTCCTGGAAGGCCTACAACACTCTTACGAAAAGTGTTGTCTTGGCTAAAGTTGGTTAATTCTGTTTCATTTGATTTATCTTGAATCTTATTTCTCTCTCCGATTATCGTTAAAGCTAATGTTTTACTGAAATTTTCAGCCCAACTCATTATTTCAACTGTTTCTGGTATAATATCTTGTGTAAATACTGGTATGTCTACAACAAATGGTAATACTGGTTTAAATACAAAATTCAAATTTATATTTTCTGATTCCATATAAGATTGTATCATATCGTTAATTTTAGGTATTGGCTTTTCATTAAAACAACCAATTGTCATTAGAAGAATTCTATCTTTATTATTAATGTTTTTAGTTAAAGCTACGCAATAGGAATCATACTCAATTATTATTGATAAATTAGTGTCATCTAAAAATGGTACTTTGTATTTATTTGGAAAAGATCCATCCCATTTTATATTTTCCTTTAATGTTTCACGTAATTCCTTGCTAGCTTCGTTTAAGTACAGTGTCCCCTTTTTATTTTGTTGCAAAATGTAATAATTAATATAATCCATTTTTTTCTCCTTCGCTAAAGCTTACTATTTATCAATCTTAATTCGACGTATCTCCCTAACTTCTTTCTTGTACTGTTCGACCGCAGCTAAAGCTCTTTTAGTATAACAAAAATTATATTTCTTAGCAAAGTTACCTACAGCGCGATAATGACAGATTGGTACTTCGAAACAACTTTCTTTATAGTTATACTCACTATTTATTACTTTTTTAGCAGCATAATAGCTTTCGTTGTCTTTTTCTTTCCAATAAATAGTTAACTTCTTTTCTTTGTATTTCCAACCAATAAAACACGCCATCTCCTTTTCGTAATCCCCTTTAACTGCTTTTTCTAAAATAATTTTATTAGGAATACTAATAGCAAAACCATTCAGAAGTAATTCATGTCCTACTTCTGCTGCTCTGTCTTCAAAAGTCCCTGTGTCCTCGGCTAAAGTTCTTTCCCAGCATTTATCCTCGTTATTCCACTCATAACGTAAACTTTTAACTACTTGTCTAAAGTTCTCGTCTTTTTGATAGAATAAACATATTTTATCTAAATGTTTAACTATTTCAACAATTCCTTCTCTCTTCCAGTTTTCTGGTGCGACAGAATTTTCACTAATGATTCTTTCAGAGCGTTCTTCTGTTCGTCTCTTTTCACAGTATTCACTTAAAAATTCTTTTTTATCTCTCCATCGTCTTGCGCTAATCCAAAAACTACTTTCTGTTTCGGCTTTTATCATTTCATCAATAACTCTATCATAGTATTTAAACTTTTGTCCTATTTGATAGAATTCAAGTCTAATCGTATTTGCCCAGGCAACTTGCTTCTTTGTTCCAGACAACTTTGGAAAATTTAACTCCTCTGATATTCTTTTAGAATTTTCATTCTCTTCTTCTAAAGTCATTATAATTTTATTGTCTTCCACTACCTATTACCTATTTCTTATCTCCTGTAATATATTTTCAAAAATTATAAATATATAATAACATTTTTAATGCTAACGCACAAGGATTATAATAAAAAGAGATTTAGCTAGGACACTAAATCTCTTTGCTAAAGTTACTCTTCATATTTTACATCCTCACGTAAATATTTACCAAACCGTTTTTCAAGGTCCACTTCGTCTTCTGGAATTAAACTAAGCCCACCTTCTGCTACTTCATAAGAATAGTTATCTATAAAGTTTTTAATGCGTTCTGGAATTGAAATTCCATTATTAATTTCTGAAAGTAGATAAAGATAATCCCTATGATGTATTCTCTCTATATGCTCCAAATGACGAGTTAAATATCCACCATTTTCCTTAAGAACTAATGTAGTGCTGTTAGCATCAACATTTTTACAATCAAAATTTGGTAAATTTACACAGAATTCAAAAGCGTACTTACTTGTGCTAACGTTTTCTAAATTAAAGTGCTCTAAAACAAAAATATCTTTCAAGTCTAAGCAACCATAAAAAGCATAAGAAAAATCTGCATGTTTTAATGATACATACGTTATATCAATACTTTCTAAATGGTCACAACCCTGAAAAGTGTGTGCAAAGCTATTTACTTTGAAAAATCCAACAGCAAAAGCATCACCCATCCTAACAAGTTTTAGATCTTTACAACCTTCAAAAGCGCAACTCATATCCACTTCTAATTTAGAATAATTTTCTAAATTGTACAAATGTGTGAAGCTCGATAAGTGTGAAAACATTTTATAACAATTTGTTATACCTGCAGGTAAATATAAAACTTTTGCATGTTTTGCTACCAAGTATGCTTCATCTTCATACTTAATTTCATAATTTTCTGTGTTATAAAGAACCCAATGCTTTTGTCCTTTTTCTTCTTTAAACCACGCATAGTGTACACCAAATTCAGATGTAAGCTTGGCTAAAGCCGTTTCTCTGCATTCTTCTGAATCGGTATCAACAACAAAAATAACAATGTGATTATCAATATTTAAAATATAAGTATTGTAATCATCTTCTTGTAAACCCTCTGGAAATCTGAAATACGTTGCTCCGTGCAATAGATTTGTATTAAATTGACTTAAATTCAAATCATTGTTAGTTGTACAATTGTCAAACATATGAGTCATGTTATTAAAGGAGAAATTTTTAGAGTCAAAATCTTCAGACAATCCTGTTTTTAATGAGTCACACTTCGCAAATATATCAGGCGCAATATCCTTATCTTTCTTTTTATTTCCAAACATATTCATTCTTTCCATTCTTATATCCTCCTAATTATTTATTCTCTGTTATCTTGGCTATATGCCTTTACTTTAATTGTTACTATTTTTACCACATTTTATATCCAAATAATCTTCTGCTTCTTTTAAAGCTTTCTGAACTAAAGGATTTTCTCTAAAATGTTTAATTTCATTGGTGCTATCTTTAAGTACTCTTTGTTCTGTCATTATTGGCCATTCTGCTCCATCGTAATCACTATTATCATGTAGAATAAAACCGACACACTTCCTAGTGTGCAATCTCTCACTTGGACACTTCTCAAAAAGTGAGATTGCCTGGGCTAAAGTTGAAGTCTCTCGAAATTCACCGTATGAAATGAACTCCATGCATTCTGCGAAATAAAAAGTGATTTCTGGTTGTAGAGTGGTTTGTTTGTTATGCAGTACTTCACCACTGAAGGAATCTATCTTTCTCATTATAAACATCTCCTTTCTAATAAAATAAAAAAGAGATTTAGCTGTTGCACTAAAGGTTCTGACTTTTGTTATCTGGGCTAAATCTCTTTGCTGACTTGTGGCTGTAATCCTTTGGAAATGATCTGGGCTAAGGTATTGCAGAATCCTTTGCTAATTTATATTGTAGTCCTTTAGAAAGGATCTGGGCTTAATCCTTTTAAAAGCTCCTCATTGAATTATTTTTATGTCTTCGATGTTCTTCTTCAACCTTCTTTTAAGATCTGTGCTAAAGCGGCTACTAGCTCTCACAGTGGTTAAAGCATTACACCCTTTGAAGACATCTGAATTGTATTCCACATTTCCTGTGCTAAAGTTATTGAGATTTAGTACAGTGAGTTTGGAACAGCCAGAGAACATTTCACTCATTTCCTCTAATCGGTCTGTTTTGAAGTTACTAAGATTAAGCATAATAAGTGATTTACAGTCTTTGAACATGGCTTCCATAGTCTTTACTTTAGTCGTGACAAAGCTACTGAGATTAATGCTTTCTAGTGATATACAGCCTTTAAACATCGAAGACATATAAGCAACATCACCGGTGTTAAAACTACTTAAGTCTAAGTACTTTAATTTACTACACCATCTAAACATATTATCCATTAACTCAACATTGATTGTATCAAAGCTACTGAGATCAAGTTGTTCAAGATTGTTGCATCCGGAGAACATAGTACTCATATTTATAACATTTCCTGTGCTAAAGCTACTGAGATCTAACTTCTTAAGGCATACACAGTCTTCGAACATATTACACATACCAACAACCATTCCTGTACTAAAGTTACTGAGATCAAGTTGTTCAAGTAATTTACATTCTGTGAACATATAAACCATAGTTGTTACTTTTTCTGTATTGAAGTTACTTACATCCAGTGACAACAATTTTGAACATTTGTAGAACATATTACCCATATCGAGCACGTTAGCTGTGTTAAAGCTACTGATATTTAATTCTTCAAGACTACAGCAGTCTGCAAACATATATTGCATATCGTCCACATTTTCTGTGTTAAAGTTACTGAGATCCAGTACTTTGAGCGATTCACATCCTGCAAATAAATAACCCATACTAGTCACTCTTCCTGTGCTAAAGCTACTAAGATTTAATTCTTCGAGACTGTAGCAGTCTGAGAGCATACCATACATGTCAGTCACGTTTTCTGTATTAAAACTACTTAGGTCTAGTGTTTTGAGTGATTCGCAGTTTTTGAACATACCATGTAGGTTTTTCACATTTTCTGTGCTAAAGTTACTGAGATCTAATACTTCGAGAGATTCACATCCTGCAAACATATAACCCATGTCAGCCACATTTGCTGTGCTAAAGCTGTTAAGACCTAACTCTTCGAGATTACGACACTTAGAGAACATTTTAAACATGTTAGTCACTTTTGTTGTGTTAAGCAACTTCAGGTTTAGCTTACTGATTTTGTTGCATTTGGAGAACATGCCCTCCATAGTGATGATGTTTTCTGTGTTAAAGTGTTTGAAGTCTAACTCTTTCGTATCACAGCAGTTATCGAACATGTGATGGCACGAGGTCGCATTGATTGGTACCACCGGAGGTAATCCATTTAATTCTATATAATGAAGATGTCTATCTATACCACAATTACTGATTTCATACATGTCAGTATTATAAAGCACCCAATTGTGATTTCCTGATTCTTCTTTGAACCAATCGTAGGTGTACTTGGAATTCTTGTTTACCTCTTCCTTAACTCTTTGCATTTCTTCTTTAGAAACGATCCTTAAAGAATACTCTTTGCCTTCTACTCTGAAGCAAATGAATCTGTTTTCGTCTTGGATGGGTGCTGGAGGCATTGGACCTTCCATTATCTCAAAGTTTACAGATTTATCGTTTTTAAACATGTTACCTATGCCACTTAGATAACGAATTTCTTCATCTGTGAATTTAAAGTTTTCTCTCATTTCAGCAGGTAGTGGATCACAGTTATCAAACATACCAGTTGTGACCTTTGATTTAGAATTCTCTTTGCTTCTTAGATAGCATTCGGCCTCTTTGATTGCTTCTTGAACAAGTGTTGTGTTTACGTAATGACTTATGTAATTAATGTCGTCTTTTAGAACATGTTTGGACGTCATCAGTGGTTGCTTGACATCGTCGTAAATACTGTCATCATGTAGAATAAAGCCTACACATTTGACTGCATTTAGAAGAGTACCAGGACATTTTTCAAAGAGGGAAATTGCCTGGGCTAAAGAGGGAAATTCTTTGTACTCACCATAGTCTGGGAATTCCATGCACTCTGCAAAGTAAAAGGTTATTTGTGGTTTGTTGTTATCTTGAAATAAATTCATTCTTTACATTTTTGATTCTCCTTTGATTTAATGTGAATGCTGGTGAAGTCATTTTTCTTTTAGCTCTAGTTCTCCTGATAACTAAGTGTTAAGTATACAAAGTTTTCTGGATGTTCTTTTATCTTGGCTAAAGTGCTATCTGCAATCACTACTTCCCAACCGTTTGATTTGTCATAGATAAGTCCTGTTGTGTTGTAATTGTAAGCATTATCTAAATCCATTAGAGTGTACTTTAACCAATAGTTTATGCTTGCGAAATCATCTGAATTCCAATTCTCTTTTACGTATTGGGAAACTGTGCTAAAGCCGGATTCCTTGGCTAAAGCTTCGAGTTCTTCTAGGTGTCTGACAGCATTGTCTCTTAGTTCTGAGTTCCATTCCTCTGCTATTTCAATAATATCGTTAGGTCTTTCAAAACCAAGAATGTAAGTGTCGGAAGTGTTGCTGACATTAGACATGTTAGGTTGTACATTGTTGGCATTGTTGTCGTATTGTATGTACATGGCTGCAAGGTCTTCTCCTAGTGCTTTTAAAACTACTTCTCTGTCAAAGTATTTTAATTTGTCTTTGTAGTAATTTATATCGTCATGTTCTACTAAAATTGTTATTGTGTTTGCCATTTTAATTCTCCTTTGCTAAATCTGAATTCGTAATGCTCGCTTCGCTCTCGTGATCTAAATACATCTATTACCTCTAGCATTCAGATTTTATTTCTAGTAAATAACATTTACCCTATTGAAATAATTCTCTTTCACATATTGGGAGACTGCGCTAAAGCCGGATTTCTTGGCTAAAGCCTACTAGTTTACTTTGTTAAATAAAAGAACCTTAAGCTGTTATACTTAAGGTTCTTGGTTATTGTTTTATTTTTGTTTTGCTATCTATTTTTGCTATTTACTTTTACCAAGTAGCACTCTTAGCACTAGTGTACTTATTCTTGGCTAAAGTGATCAAGACTTCTTTAAAGTGGAGTCTCTTCCTCATCGATAACTGTCTGCATAACTGGATCTTCGTAGTCTGGTAATTCTGGAGTCTGATTTCCATGAATTGTAGTTGATCCACCAGCTACTCTACCAGCTACTCCGCCAATTGTTGCAACTCTTTTAGTGCAAGTGACTTTTTTGTTTATTTCTGCTGCTGCCCTAGTTTTTACTGTGACTTTAGGCTGTGAGGCTGCTACTGTATTTCCTACTGTGCTAAAGCGACCAATACAACTAAAGCGACCAATACAACTAAAGCAAAATAATAAGCTAAAGCAAAATGCTAAGTAAAAGATACTTCTTTTTACTGTACTTAAATTCTGTTTCATTTTTAAATCTCTTTTACTTCCAACGCATTAATCCTGCAATACGTAACCCATTGTACTGTTTGGCATAAAAAGGTCCGCATCCAACCTTACTATAGCCTAATCTATTAGCATTACCACCTGCTTCGTACACGTAGATTTTTCCATTGCTAAAGCTGTCAAAAACATATGTATGTGTGAATGACTGATTAGCAATAATGTCCCCTCTAACAAGTAAGCCTGCTTTGGCCGCATCTACTACTTTCATACCAATTAAATCTCCGGTTTCTGTTACTACATCTCCCTTTTTTAAAGTAACTAAGTTCTTTTTCATATTGGCAGAAACTCCTGAAAAATTACCGTTGGGTTTACTGTAAAAGTTAGCATTTGTAGCTAAAAGTCCCATTTCCTTGAGTGCCCAATTTACTGGCATAACGCAATTAGCACCTGTGGTTTTCTTCTTTTTAGTGGTGGTTTTAGCTTGTCTAAAGGTTTTACAAATTTGAGTATTACTACGTGAGAAATACTGTCCATTAGTTTTAATAAAGTCGGAATATACATTTAACTTTTCAATAAACTGCATTGACTTTTTAGACTGTTCTGTTGGAATGCCAGATTTAATTGTGATTGTAGCATTACCAGTTTTAACTGTACCATTACCAGTCTTAACTGTACCATTACCAGTCTTAACTGTAGCATTATCAGTCTTAACTGTATCATTACCAGTTGTAGCTGCGTAGGTAATTACTGGACTAAAGCTCACAGCAGAAATTACTACAGCTAGTGCTAGTGCCGTAGCCATACCTTTAGCCACACCTTTAAAATGTTTTTTCATTGTTAGCATCTCCTTTTATTTTTATCTATTGTAAACAATGTGTTCGTTTAGCTATTGCTACGGTGCTCCTTTCTATTAGATTTGCTTTGCAAACACATTGGAAATTTCTTGGTTATTTCATCTACAATGGATAAAAAAGAAAATCCCACAATTAAGAGAATTTTCTTTGGAGATTCGTAATGTACAGTGCTTTATTAAATAATTTACCAGCAGTATTGAGTTTTAGCTATTTTCTTTGCTAAAACTTCCCAGGTTAACGTTGGGTTAAGTTCTCTTGAGTTGTTGCCCTCAGACTCTGCATTTGAGGTATCTTGGCTAAAGCTATTGGACTCCGTGTCGGTAGTGTCTTGGCTAAAGCTATTGGACTCCGTGTCAGTGGTGTCTGAGCTAAAGCTATTGGACTCTGCATTTGTATCGTCTTGGTTAAAGCTGTCAGACTCTGCGAATTCATCGTCTTGGCTGAAGTATTTTATCTCATTCAAATCTTCATTTAGTTTACAGCATTCAGTGTACTTCTTAAGTAAATTCTGTGGAAAATGTTCTACCAACTCTGGAACATTTTCCACTCTGTTTAAATTAATTTTGTATATTGGAATTAATTGTGTATTATCTTCATTCATCAATAATTCTCTTAAAGGCATTCCTTCAAGTGTTTCTTCTGTTTCTTTTATAACCTCCATTTTTAATAACTGTTCTGCAATTTCGTTGTACTCAGGCATAAAAGTGCATTCGTTTTCTTCCATTTTATCTGGGTTCATAATTGTAATTATTTCTAATGCATTTTCTGGTGTTGGTGGTACTAGAATTAGTAAAGTATTATTTGTTGGTGGTACTGATGTACGCACTACTAAGTATTGTATTTCTCTCCACATTACTATACATCTGTTTTCATTCATCTTAAATCTCCTAACTGCTTTGCTAAAGCGTGTACATTATTACGTGGTGCTTTGTTAAAAGGTGCTTTGTTAAAACACTTGCTAAAGTGCTTCATCGACTGGTTTACCTTGACTTCCACACTCCTTTAAAATATCTACAATTTGTGTGTTTGTTTTATCTTTAATATAAAATTGAATACCTAAGCTTCCTCCATAAAACATATGTTTAGAATAATCAATTGAATTTAAATTAAAACCAATTGGTAATTTAAAATTCTTAGTCATTGTATGTGCTGCATTAAACATTTCACTCATATCAATTACATTTTTAGTATTGAAGAAATTATTATTACCTAACTCTTCACTAAATGGATTACTGCTTAAACTACAAGCGTAAAACATTCCCTCCATTGTAAATACATTTTCTGTGCTAAAGCCTTTTGAGAATTTTACGCCTTCTCCGAGGAACGCTCTGGAAAACATGTATTCCATACTTACAACGTTTTCTGTGCTAAAGTCTTCTGGTAAATTAACATCACCAAGTAGTTCCGCATTGTAAAACATACCATCCATTTTAACCGCATTTTCTGTACTAAAATCCTTTGGAAAATGTGAATGTACTTCAAACTTAGCACCTGCAAATGTTCCAACAAAATCTATTACTTTAGCATTACTATTTTTGTAGAATTGTGGGGTGCTGCCGTTTTGTAGTGAAGTGCTAGAGCTTTTGTCGATTTGTTTAGAAGTGTTGATAGCATCTTGGCTAAAGTTCTGCTCCTCTTCTGGTGTAATCCTAATGTTAGATTTCTTTTTAAAACGTATGCCTGAAAACATCAGAAAACAAGTTGTCACATTAACTGGAAATTCCACATCCTCAGAATTATCACCTCTATAATGTAAGTATCTAAAATGTGTTGGAACTAATTTTGATTTGCAGGTATTTAAGTAAAATATAGAAGAAGTTTCAACTGTTTTTACTTCAAACTGATCAGTCCGATATAACACCCAATGCTTATAACCTCTTTCTTCTTTGAACCATTCATACTGAACACCGTTTCTTCGTATGAAGAGATTTTGTAAAACATCTCTAAAACGTTTGTCATCGTAATCTATTTCATACGGAACACCATCAATTACTATTGGATTTTCCTGAGTATTTTTCTTAGCTAAATTGATTTTAACTTTATCGTTTTGCATGCGTTTTCTAAGTTGTATTTGTTCTAGTTTTGAATTATCTAATTCAGGATTTCTTCCTTTGCTAAAGCTTCCGTATCTTTTACGTTGAAAATTTCTATGTACAGGATACCCTAACTCTTTAGTTTGAAGTTTTTCATAACGTTCATCAGGTGTCTCACTCCTTTTGAAACGTTTTGAGTACTCTTTTGAGTATTGTTTCGCTTTTCTATTTAAAGTACTGCTCAATGTTGGCTGCACTGATTGCACCGGCTGCTCCGATTGCATAACACCTTCTTTAAAGTATTGCATTGATTTCACTGATTTGACCTCCTTTCATAACGAAAAAATGATAATTAGTACCATACACTATTTTTACAGCATTAAATGCTACCAAATACCACCTCACACTATTCTTACAGCACTAAATGCTACTAAATGCTACTATTACAGCACTAAATGCTACCAAATACTATTTTTACAGTGCTGAATGCTACCAAATACTATTATCGAATGTGTAGGTAGTAATGTAAAAAGGGATACCATTTTGCAGGTATCCCTTCTAATTTGAGTTTTAAGATTTAAATAATTTATGGTTTGAAATCCAATGATTTGAAATCCAATTATTTGAGTTTATTTTAAAGAAGTATTATGTTTGCATTCCCCTTTCTTTTTATTTTTATTAGTTTGTTTAATTCTTTAAATGGCGGGAATTTTCCCTCAATTTCTAGTTACTGCGCTGATTTGTTTTTCTTTGCTAAAGCTTATCACTCCTTTTCTTTTTATTGTGATTCTCGATTCTTAATTCTTAATTAAAAACTATTTAGATAATACGACCAAACAATAGCAAAGCACTAGCTACTGTTGCTAAACTTCCAAGCAACTTGTTAGTGATACCATCTGCTGCACACAAGTTAAAACATACTTTTACATTGATTGGAAAAAGTAAGGATTCCCCTTTCTTGTTGAATAAATCAATCACTAAGTGACTTGCATAGCCAATTGCAAACCAAGTAGAACTATTTCCAACAACTGCGTATGCTGCTGTGCTAAAAAGCACAAGTGCTAAAATAGAATGCGTAAAACCTCTATGATTGGAGTTAAGACCAAGAACCACTAGAACAGTTAAAGCGATTAATCCTGCTATTGTTGTAGACATTGCTAAACTGCTAGTGAGATTTTTGTCTGCTCCTCTTAAAGCAAGAAAGAGTACTGAGCTAAAGCCTACTGCTTTGGCATGCTTACTGTTTAAGTCTATGTCTGGCACCAGTCCTCCGATTGCACCAAGTGTTGCTCCTGTTACTAAACTAACTGGATGATGTGCAACTGCCCCTCCCATTATTAGAAGTGCACTCGCTGTTCCTACCGCCGCATGTGTTTTTCCTAACATCTTATTACCTCTTTCTGTTTTATTAATTTATACAGAAAGTGGTTGTTTAATTTGGTTTTGTCATTTTGAAATAAGAGTGGAAAAGTGTTAGTTCTTGACTAAAGTGGAAAAGGCTTGACCGTCAACTTGGCTGATGCTATACTATAATCTCCAGTAAGGTTGTATTTCTAGCTATCTAATATGCATTTATCGTGCTAGTTATACATCCAAATATCCTAATAGCAAAGGTGGTTGCGGGACTGTCTTTGCTATTTTTTATTATTGTGAATTTGTTAAATTTGTGTTATAATAATCGGTGTCACTAAATACTATCCCCAACGTGTGACGTAATTTAAATTAAATGCAGATGTAGTGATTAATCACTATTCAACATCACCCTCTTAAAAGAGACTTGTATTTCCCCACAGGTCTCTTTTTCCTTATTTTAATTCTTTATTGATTGGTCACTTAATATTCTTCACTTCATGCTAAGTACTGGGCTAAAGCTGTTTAGTTGCCATCTTCTCTAAATATTTCTTTACATCTTCAAAGACATTCTGCCAGTTTATTATCAATAGACTTCCGTCTTGCCTACAGATAAAAAGTGGTATGTGCATTACTGTACTTAGAGAACAGACTTGGTTAAAGCACTTGCTTAATCTCTTTTCCCACACAAAAATACCATATGGTTTTGCATCTGGTTTAAGTAAAAGCTCATTATAATCATAGGTACTATTCAGCAATTCATTTAAATCATACAAAGGTAATAAATCTATTGGTGTTGCTTCAATTATCTTATCTACGGTTAACATTGGTTTACCACAGAAAAGTGTTTGGAACGACTCTTCTAAGCTTTCGATTGTTACGGTTGAAGAATACATATCAGAAAAACTCATAGCAATGAAATCTTCTTGCTTAGCGTTGTACATGAATCCAAATGCTCTGTCATCAAAACTATAGTTTGTATCCGTTTTAAATAACATTGCTGAAATCATTTTCTGTGTGTGCATAAAGTATTTACTTGTGTCGTTACAAAAGCTAACAATGACTATACTTGGATCTTGTATTTCTAATTTGTTGTTAAGAGATAACTGGGCTAAAGCTTTGTCGCCAAGAACATCACATTTCCAATCAGTCCAATTGTCTTTGATTATTCTATCTTCTAAACTGCAGATAGCAGAGAATAATTCACTAAGTAGACTTGTGTATTTTTTATAAATTGTAGCGATTTCTTCGAGTGTTATTTCACTTTTTAATTTAAGTGGTTTTACACAATCACTTCGGTAACCAAAGACTCTTTCTAATAAATCGAATAACTTCGATACATCAGTGGATTGCTGGGGATTTATCTGTGATGCATAGTCCTGTCGGTGATTTAACTGTGCTAAATATCTTGATTCGCTACTATCGTCCCTGCCATCAAGAATTTTATCTTGCGAAGCATAAGTTTCTTTTATGGTAGTATGTTCTAATGGGTTCTGCTGATAATATAGCTGGGCTAAAGCAGCATAGACCTCTTTGAAGGATTGTGTGTTTAAGATATACTTATACAGGTACTCATAATAAAGATAACTACTATTGCATAAGGATAATAACTCTTTCTTTCCTTTTTCTATGTCAGTACTATATACTTTATTAAACCATTTTCTATACATTCCAAAATAACGATTAAATGTACCTGCTGTTTTAGTAGAGTTAATTATTACTTCCAATGTGTTTTTATCACTTGGAATGAATTTTAGATTTTTTAGCATTTCTAGTAAATGTGCATTCGTTTTATAAAACATTTCTAATACCTATTCTCCTCCTATTACTTAATTCATTGTTTGGTATTAGTCTAACGGTTAATGTTTTAGAATGCAATCTCCTTCCTATAATGTTAACATTTTCTTAACAATTAAAGAAAGTGACAAAAGGTCACTCTCTTCTATCGCTCCCTCTTTCCTTATTTTAATTCTTTATTGATTGGTTACTTGGTGTTCTTCATTTGGGGTTGCTTGACTCACTAGCGCCTTCGGCGCTTACCACTTGGGCCATAAAGATAGCTCAAACAATTGGTGGGCGGCACTGGAAGTACTGGGCTAAATCTAGGTATTCGTCTCTAACGTGACTGCCATCTCTAGTGATACTTTGTAGATGCACTACAAGGTATACATGGAAATGTAAAAGACCCTACTGGTGATTATACCAATAGGGTCTGATTTGAATCTTATTCGGACCTTTGAATGTGTACTGGGCTAAAGCTCAGCACCTCTGCCTGGCTAGAAGCCTATGAATTATTAGTACCTTTGAAAGTGTACTGGGCTAAAGCTGATGCTGAGCTAAAGCATTGATACTAAAGAACCTCTATGTTATAATACAAATAATAAAATTACATCCTGTCACATATGTAAAATCAAAAGGAGTGATACCTTGTGTCGAAAAAGATTATTAATAACCACATGTATAACACAGAAACTGCAAAACAATTAGGATATTGGAGTAATGGATATAATTACTATGATCTTTACTTTGCAGAAGAGACTTTATATCAAAAAGACACTAGAGAATATTTTTTAGTTGGATGTGGTGGAGCAATGAGTTCTTACTCAGAGTTTGATGAAGACTTTAGATGTGGTAGCACAATCTTTATTCCGTTTACAGAAGAAGAAGCGAAAAAATGGGTAATGGATCGTTTAGACGCAGATACCTATGTTGCTTTGTTTGGTAAAATTGAAGAATAATTTGTACACGCAAAAAACCAGCAAAGACTGTCAAACGATAGTCTTTGCTAAATCGATCTGTTCTAAAGCCATTTATTGTCCCATAGGTTACGCATAATTCTAACTTTGCTAAAGCCATTTATTACTCCTAGTCATCTATTACCCATAGCTATCACTTCTTCTTCCTGTTTTAGTTATCACTTCTTTTTTCAAACTCTTCTTCCTGCTTTAGCATCACTTTTTCTAATGCTGTTGTAATTTGCTGTTTAGCAAGTTCTTGCTTTTTACTAAGCTCCTTTTCCTGCATCATAAGTTCATTGTGGTAAATCTTCCAGCTTTCTTTTTCACTTGTACAGTAACGTCGGCATTCAGAATTAATTGTTCGGCAATTCTCATTAATTCTGTATTTCCAAACAGGTTTTCCCATTAACTGCGTTACCCTTCCTTCACTAAGGGTTGCCGGATTAATGCAAACTAATTCGCCCTCTTCTGGTTGTGCGAAAGTATTTTTTCCATTGCACGCCCAGACTTTTATTATACTTCCTTCAATTTTATTATCTTTTCGCCATTGCGTGATTTCTTTTGATGTATTTGGAATCTCACCTGAAACATTTAAAAACTTTTCTGATTTGTTCATTTTGTCTCCCCTTATTTCCTTTCTTGGCTAAAGCATCGCTACGCTAAAGCCAACTAAATTAAATGGGTTAAATTAAAAGTGGTGCTAAGCGATTAAACTTAGCACCACTGGAATTTTAGTCTTAAATTTACTCAAGACTTAACTGAATTATTAAAACTGCATCTTTTACTTTCTTGTAATTAAAGCTTCTTGTACAGTCGATTGATTCTAAATCTCCTTTGTCTGTAACTTCTAATTTAATTTCATAGCCAGAATAGCTACCTTTCGGACCAGTAATTTCTGTAACATCTTTGAGAGTTATGTGCTTTGCTAAAGCTTCTGAGAGACTTACAAAGAAATGTATTCTACCATCAAATACAAATCCGTCTTGCATTGCAATAGTAATTTCCGGTTCGTCTTTAACTTCGATAGTAAAGTCTTTTGTGTGTTTGGCTTCAAACTTTTCCCCAATGCTTACCATAACACGGTCACTTCCATCGATTAATGTAATGGCTGTATGCTTTTCCTCTTCTTCTTCCTCTTTGTTTACTTCTTCTGGTTCCTTTTCATCAACACTAATCTGATCATGAAGAATTAATTCTACAGGAGCTTCTTTCTTCTCCTGTAGTTCCACTTCTTCTTTCTCTTGTAGTTCTGCTTTTTTCTTAATCTCTTCTACAACTCCTTTAGCATTTCCAATTTCTTGTTTACCTAAATTTCCAAAGAAATTTTCAATCATCTCTGCGCTATATAAATCATCATTATCTTCTTCACTAAGTAAAGCTTCCATTTCATCTTCGCTTGATTCATCTTTGCTAAAGTCTTTGTCGTCACTGCTCTTTTTGTTAAAGCTCTCAGCAGAGTCTTCTTTACTAAAGTCTTCTTCGGTAAGGTCTTCAACAACAGAGTCGTCTTTGTTAAAGTCTTCGTTAAGTTCTGTAAGGCCTTCAGCAGCAGAGTCGTCCTGATTCTCTTCAGCAATAGTAGAATCGCTAAAGTCTGTGTTGCCTTCGACAGCAGAGTCGTCTTTACTAAAGTCTTTACTAAAGTCTGTGTCGTCTTCGGTAAGGCCTTCAGCAGCAGAGTCGTCCTGATTCTCTTCGTTAAATTCTGTGCCGTCACTGCTTTCTGTACTTAATTTCTTCTTTTTCTTCTTTTTACGGATGAAAGAAACCAATGCAATTAAAATTACAATCAGTATAATCATTGTTGTGAACAGTACAGTACGATTACTAAAGTCTAAGAAATCATTTAAGAATTTCTGCAAATCATTCATTTGTAATTAATTTCCTCCTCACTTCTTATTTTGTTACTTGGTTAAAGAGAATAAAGAAATGCATAATAACTTAATTGGGGAAAACCTATTATTACACTTCTTTTCAACTTTAACTAATTTATTATAATAAAATACCAATTATTTTAGGGTGATTGTTGAAATAGTGAATAAAGTAGCTTAAAGCACTTATTTGTTAAAAAGTGTTGATAAATCAGTACTTTTTTCTTTATTTTTATTCTAAATAGCATTTCACTCTACTTTACCTGTTTTAAGTAGCATTTTACCTGTTTTATCTACTCTAAATAGCATTTCACCTACTTTACCTGTTTTGAGTAGCATTTCATCTTACTATTGTATCTTACTATTGTAATTAGTGAGCTAGGCAGTAGCCCTTAGCTAAAGCTCCTCACTAATACTGCATGCCATTGATAAATCCACCACATTTAGAAATGTCACATTGCTTTTCTATTTTATCAAGCATCTCTTGTGATACTACTACATTATCTAATAGCAAAGCTTTAAAAGGTTTTTTGTATTTTTCTTTAACATAGTCAATGTATTTATCGCAATCATAGATAACATCTTCTCCTTTGAAAAAATCATCGAGTTCTTTTATTGTTGTGAAAGTATGTTTGTTAAATTCATCTTTAAACTCATATACGATATCTACATAATAAATCTCTACTTCAAATGTATTATCTTCGAATAGAATCACATCTAACCAACATACTGCATTTGGTGCTGTAGATTTGGAATTGCTTCCTACTGCATTAATATTTTCTTTTGCATTAGTATTTTCTTTTGTTTTCATTTGACTCTTTAATACCTCCTGTTTTGTTTACGTGGCTAAAGCTAGCCTTAATCATTAATCTTTTTAAAATTCTTTTGAATGAATTTTTCACTGATAAAAGAGTATTGTATCTTCTCTTTTTCTCTTGCTTCATCATGAATATGAATATAATTTAGTATGTAAATTAAATCATCGCAGTTTACATGTTGCTTGTGAAAACCATTTCGAAACATTTTTCGTTTTTTACCTTTATTCCTACAACCGCCACCTTCAAACATATTTTTGTGAAATAAATTTGATACTTTACTAGAATTTATTGTAACATCAAGAAACCATTCTGATACATTTGTTATTATTTCAAAATTACCATTAAGTTTTACACTAAACTCATACTCATTTCTATTACAAAAGTTTTTTACTATTATTTCATTGTAATTGAATTCTGTTACACTATTATAAATGCCAGTTAGTTTTTCTGCACACTTTTCACATAATGTGTAACCATCAAACAATGCAATAATGCTTTTGTAAATCAATACTATTTTCGGAACTACTGGGCTAAAGCCTGGACTATCATCTGGGCTAAAGCTGCTATTGTGTTGAATGCCTCCGGCGGACGAGCACGGGCTTAACTCTTCTTGGTTTTGGATAGCTTCGCATTCTATTAAATGTATTATTTCTTGATCACGCTGTATTACAACGCGTTTACTGCAATTTTCCCAAAGAAAAGTTGTGATACGTAGTTTAGACATGAAGTATAGACTTTTTAAATCCTGCAAAAAATAGTAAACAGTACTTGTAAAGAATTTATCAATTAAAACACTATTTTCTATTAAGTTTTTCAACCAAGGTATAGTAGCTTGGTTAAAGGTGCATACTATTCCACTTTGTACCCTATTTTGTAAGTAATTGTTTGGTAAAACTCTTTCTATTTCGCTTAATAGTATTGTTTCAGGCAATTCAATTTCATGGGTTATGATTGGAATAAAGTCCTTCATAGCAGTAAAACTATTCGGGTAATTTTTTCTCTGTAAAACACAATGAATACATAAATTGTATTCAAAAGAATTGATGTAATTACTAGTTAAAAGTTCTAGTAATTCACTTAGAATTACAATACGTGGTGTAAATCCCAGATAATCTAGGATCTTGGCTAAATTGTTTCTGTCCCATATTACTAGAATATTAAAGTCACTAATGTCTAATTTAACTGTGCTGCCAATAAAGCATAATTGTTCACTTCTAATGTATTCATTTGGTAAGCTAGAGTATTCATTCCTTTTGGTTTCACAAAGTAAAGCTAGGTAAGTATTATTACAAAACTCAGTGTAACCTTGTAGCGGTTTTTGGTTTGCTACAAATAAATATTTCATTTTTCACCTCCTTCTTTTTATTTTCTCTTTCGAATTAATTTCTGCTTGGCCAAAGCTGTTGCATGTTTAAAGTTAAGTACATCGCTTGGCTAAAGTTAAGTACATCGCTTGGCTAAAGAAAGGATTGCGATTCGAAAGAAAAGAGCCAAAGACTTTTACATCTTTGGCTCTTATTTCTCTTATTTAAAAATTAATACAGTTAATAAAAGATTTACTATCGCACAGTAAATCGTATCTAATTTCCATGCTACTCTTATCTATTGGAACTAAAATGTTATTAAAAACTTTCCAAAGCATTCCTCCGATTTCTACAGGTTTTCCAATGTACTCCCTTTTATCTACAATTTTTGTAACGTTAATGTTAGCTTTCGTAGCTTGCTCTTGCTGCTTTTCTTTTGGGATATTGTAGATTTTATCCCCAAACTTAAAAAGCTTGCCAGTAGAAAGAAAAGAGTATCCAATCTTGAATTCCTCGCACTTCTTGGCTAAAGTTGAGTGCCAAGCAAAGTCTGTAACTTTTCTTCCTGTAGAATCACCGTTTGAGCAGATGTATTCTACGTTTCCGCACTTAGCTAAATCGATCTCTTCTTCGATCTCTTTAACATTTAACCATAAGTGTTTTAAGTGTAGTGACTTGGCTAAAGCATAGAAATCTTCTAGCTCATCCTGAGTTTTGATAGTCAACGCTATTACCACATTAGGGAATTCACTACTGTTAGGAAATCCGTCTTTAAGACAATGCACATTTTTAGTATTAATAATAAATAAGCAATCATAACGAATTTTCATCATGTTTAGAAATCGTTGTTTATTTACCCACTTAATATCAATGAAAAAATCATTACCAGGGCACACATTAAATACTGTTTCACTTGGAAACTTTAGTTCAATCTCTCCTTCACTTTTTGTTTGTAGTGGTAAATTAATGGCATCGGTTGCCATTTTTACTTTAATCGGGTTTTCGTTAGCAATAAACCGATGTGTGCTGGGTTTGTAGATTTCTTCCCAAATTTTCCAATCAACCATGTAATCTCTCCTCTGTTTTAAGAGTTATAATTGATTGCTTGGCTAAAGTGGATTTTACATTGCTTCTTTAGAACTTCTCTTTTGATTTTAGGAGATGTGGGGAAAATGTAAGGAAGTACATTAAGAGTATGTGAGTGTGCGTTTAGAGGTCATGTCTTCCCTCCGGCGCTTCGCGCCTACGGGTTGACGCTTGCTAGCTGACCCTACGTGATCTAAAGATAGCTCGCTAATGGCTGACACCGATAGTCTCACTGAGCTAACGTATACTTAGTGGAAATCACTGAGCTAAAGTCTTTCAGGGTCTAAAGATAATCTTAATTCGCACTTATTAGTGCTGCCATAATGCTCCTAAGGTCGCTTAATCTAAAGATAAAGAATACTACTTTGCAGAGCTGTACATTACAATGGATTCCTAATTATGTTTTGATTTGTGCTACCTACCCAATGGGCATTTTGATCTGCCTTATCTTTCTCGAACTCTCCGTCAACAAGGACATCTATATTTTTTAATACTTCCCTTCGTAAAATTCCCAATTCTGAGTCGTCTTGAAGTAACTGGGCTAAAGTATAGCCGGTGTAAAGCCAAATGTCTTTAGTATGGTATTCCTTTCGGATTTCCTGAGCTAAAGCTAGAACATCCTGGACGTTTGAAGAGTAAAGTGGATCTCCGCCAGAGAAGGTAATTCCCTTAATGTAGTCCTTTTCTAATTCATCAAAGATCTCCTGTTTAGCTTTTTCGTCAAAATCAATTCCTACGTTTGGATCCCACGTTATTTTATTTTGGCAGTCTTCACAGTAATGTGAGCATCCAGAAACCCATAGAACAACTCTAAGTCCATCTCCATTTAACATGTCGTCTTTTGTTATGTTGTGAAATTTCATTTTGAATACCTCCTGTTTTTGTTAAATAAAAACTCCACTGGCTTTTGCACCAATGGAGTCTAGGCTAAAGCATTAAATTCTAATGCTTAAAATCTTTTCGATGTTTTGATGTATTATCTTTTCTAAAGCTTCTAATCTCCACTCTGGAAGATTGTATTTGGAATGCCGTGTGAACTTAAAATCTAGTAGATTAATTAAAATCTTTCTCATTCGAGAGTCCATAACATAGGCTGCTACATTAAACCAGTCATCGTAAAGACGTGGTCCTTTGTTTTCTAATATCTTGATTAAATCTTTGAAATCATCTTTCATAGTTCTTGCTAGTAAAGAAAGATTATGATCAAACAAAGGTGCAAAGCTTACCAAATCCAGAGTATCATTATCGACAAGAAAACCAAAATTATTCTTGTGTCTGTCTTCATTCATTATTACAGCATCTGCAACAATCATTGTCCTAATCTCGTCAAGAATACCAAATTTATTGGCAGTTTCTAATAAAGTGTCAATTCCATAAGCGTTTGATGTATCAATAGCAGCATATGGTACAAAACCATATTTCTCAGATGTGAAGATATCACATACAGAGCAAATCCTTCCACCAACACTTCTTAAATCATAATTTACATAATTATCTGTAAATTTAGAAACCAATTGACTAGCATAGTATTCAGAATACGGTTCTAAACCAAAATTTGCAAAACCTGAAGCACCACGTTTTAGCATTTTTATATCGCCAGGAAAATGTTCTCCTTCTCTGATCCAACACTTTGCAAATGAACCATTTGTTGTAGGTTCTGGGCTAAAGCTGACTCCAACTACAAAGTTCAGTATTACCATTGAGTGCAATGTCTGCTACTACTGGGTTAAAACAGTGAGCGTATGGAGAAATCTTGTCCCAAGTTAAATCACTATCTACAGATTTTACCCAGAAAGTGTCAGTAACTGACAATGCTAGGGTTATGTCGAGGAAATCTCGTAATGTTTTAATCTGCATGGTATCTAAGAGTTCTGTGAGATTTTCTCTGCCATGCTTAATTCTTTTACGATACAAGAGTTCTTTAAGATTAAATAACTCTGGAATTTCTTTAAACTGTTCTACTAGTGTTGCTGTTTGTAAAATATCATTTACGTAGAAGGAAGCTATTATTTCATCCTTATTTAATAAATAGTATTCTGGTTTTCTATTTGAATTCATTTGGGGTTCTCCTTTCTTTTGTTGTTTAGTACAGTGCCCTTCTATGTACCTCTTCCATTAAGAAGAACAGCTGGGCTAAAGCACTATAAAGTTCCCTATCAGCTTTCTTAGATCTTAGTTCTTGCTCTTCCTTAAGCTTTTCTTTTTCTTCATTAGTTAATGAGTTATACCATTTATCATATTGATATTTTTTGTAAAATCTAATGGCATCGAAGCCTTTAATGCAATGCCATTTAATACGTTGTAGTTCTGCATACCATGCCATTTTAAATTCCTCCTTTTTAAGCTGGGCTAAATCACAAATCCTTACCTGTACCATGGATTGCGGACTTGTTCCATTTAAAAACTAAAATTTATAATGCTCACTTTGCTAAAAACTAAAATTCGTCTCTGTCGTGACTTCCATTTTAGTTCTCACTTTGCGAAGCCATAATAAAAACTCCACTGGCTTTTGCACCAATGGAGTCTGTTAATTAAAATAATGACATTTTAGTGATGTTATCTGTTTTACCACCATCTGTTTTCTTCTTTGCTAAATCTTGTAATTCTTTTGGTAAAACGTCATTCACTTTTTTCTTAATACCACTTGTAAGATAATAGTCATCCAATCTGTTCTTATTATATTTCCATTGAGCTTCCGATGATTCCTCGGCTAACGCAGTAAAGAATCTTTCCCAGCTTGCATACGAGCTACACTCAATATAATCAGAAGGATTCTCTAAAATCTGATCGAGATTTTTACATGTGAATACACCAGCTTTTAATAAAACCCACTCAAAGCTTTCTGGTGGCCAAATAGTAATTCTTTTATTATAATGCTTACCATTTTCGAAATCATCATAATACTCTTGTAAATACGAACCAAAAGCTGCACCATCTACAATGCATAGAATATTACTGGCATCTGCAGCAAGTATTGTATTTAAAACATTACCATTACCATTTGCACTTATAACCGGAACGTTACTAAAGAAATTCTTAAAAAACGTAAAACCGGCATTTGAATCTTCCATAATAACTAAATCAAAATTATAGTCTGTAAAAGTGAAATTAGTATAAAATTCTTTAAATTCATATATTCTACGTAAATCACCAGAACCTTTATGACTAACTAATTCATAGATTTCTTGCCAACTGTATGGTAACCCTTTTAACGGTTTTCTTCCTATGATAACAAAATAATTACCAGATTTTTTAACATATTTAGCAAAATCATTAGAATAAACAAATCTATTATTTTCTTCAATAAAAATTACAGAATCAGTTATCTCGGCTAAAACTGTTTCCCATCGTAAATTAGTATATGCATCTGTATATACAAAATAATTAGCAGATGTTTCCACAGTATATGCTACTGCAGAACTTCCTGACATAGAATTAAACATTGCTTGCAATAAAGTTGTTTTACCTGTACCACTTTCACCTTGTATAATAGTGATATTTCTTTTTAATGTAAATCTGTACTCATTGTCTTTATCATATATCCTAAACTTAACTTGTCCTTTCATAAATCATCACCTTACTAAAACCATTCTGGTTCCTGAATCTTACCTGCCTCGACTAAATTGTTAGATTCTCGTAATTCTGGAATTAAATCTTGCATACGATGAACTACATTTCCTGTGTTTAAAACTTTTATATCAAATGGGTCTTTAAAGTGCATTACATGTTCCAAGTAAGCAACAATATCTCTATCTTTACAAATTTCTAAAATCCATTTTGCACAGTTATCTCCGCAGTTAGAAAGGTTATAAATAAATTTAGGTTCTTTCAATAATAAAATTAATACTTTTACTCCACCTGATAAATAAGTAGGTGCTATTGGACCAAGTACTGGACTAATTATTAAGTATGGTCCAATGACGTCAGACTTATCTACATCTTTTATCATCTTTTTTACTAAATCATCTTCAAACCATTCTGGTCTAAATGCGACATTGAAATAAGAAGGTGCATTAGTCATTACTTTTATATCTCCACCTCTATACCAAATGTTTAACATTTTAATTCCCCTTTCTAATTTCCTTTCTAGTTTCCTTTTTATTTTTCATTAATATTATTGTAGCAAAAGTGTAAGAATACTACAAGCTACGTTTTTAGTTTACTGAGTTAGATAACTCACTTTGCTAAAGCACTTTGCTAAATATCTTGATTCGATACTTCCGTATCTGCCATCAAGAATATCACTTTGTAAAGCCATAATAAAAACTCCACTGGCTTTGACACCAATGGAGTCTGTTAGTTTTCTTAATGACATTTTAATAGTGTCAAGGTATCTTCTTCAATTGCTCCACCTCTGCTGGCAAAATATATCACAATCGTTAGACTTAAAATAATAAGCACAGTAATTGCTGGATTAGACTCAAAACACCCAGCATTGTAACAAAAAATAGATGCCACTACACAAAATGGAATAGTAAAAGAAAAGTCTAAGTAACCTTTTACAATGTATCGATTCTTCTTATCATTTCTAACTGTAGCAGGCAATTCCAACTGCTGATGCAAATAATACAGAAACCATTTATTAAGAACAATATTAAAAATAATTGTTAATATAACAATTCCTGTGATTATCAAAAATATAGATGTTTTGAATTCTTCCAAATCAGGACATGTCTGACCTTCAATGACTAGACCGAGAATAAAAAGCATCTGAATACAAAGCAAATGTAATTTAATGCTCGCTTCTACTTTTTCATAACTATTTTCTTATTTGCTTTCATAATTACATACCCCTTCTTTTTCTTTTCCTTCTGCTCTTTTCTTTGCTAAAACTGTTGTAGCAAAAGTGTAAGAATACTACAAGCTACGTTTTTAGTTTACTTGGCTAAATAGCTTACTTGGCTAAAGCACTTTGTAAAGCCATAATAAAAACTTCACTAGCTTTGATACTAGTGAAGTCTGTTAGACTACTCTACATAGATATAAATAGACTTTGCTAAAGTCTTGTAATGGTCAGCGGTAATTATACATTCCACCACATAAGTTTCTTTCTCTGTAGATTTTATTGTTAACGTACCATCCGGAGAAACAGAAATATTTCCTTTAGTGTTATTTTTTACTGTTTTTCCAGTTTTGGAATCAATTGAAACTGCTTCAGAGTTTTCTTTAGCTAAACGGAATTCACATTTTAAAGTAGAAAGAGCTTCTTTAGTTATGCCATACACTTTTGGAGCATTAAGCTGTTTAATGTATTTTCCATCTTTAAAATCATCCTTAGAGATGGTAATAGGTGGAACATCGCTTGTTTTAATTTCAGCATTATTAACATAGATCTTAACTTTCATTGTACCACTGTACTTCCCTTTTCCTTTTAATTCTACGATACCACCTGTTTTTGATTTTTCTTTAGATTTATTATTAGCAAATTCATAATCTGTTTTTGCAAATATCGTTCCAGCACATAACTTATTTGGACGGCGTACTTTAATCATTTCTGGAAGATTTGGTTTACCAGTGTAATCAAATACAATCCAATTGTATGGTGCATCATCTATAGCATGAAAATTATCTAAATTATTATCATTTGCATGCAGTAATTTTAATGTAATAAACGAGACTACAAACAATATAAGCAGTATACATTTACCTTTCTTGTTCTCCATAATAAATTCTCCTTTATCAAAGGTGTGTACACTTTTATGTAATACACACCTAACATTTTTTGTCAGATTACATTTCTGAACTAAATATCACTTGGCTAAATATCTTGATTCGATACTTTCGTATCTGCCATCAAGAATATCACTGAGCTAAAGCCCTTTGCTTATTCAATGAAAACAAATCTGTTTACATAATCTCGGTCTTTGCCTTTGAAGATTGGGATGTTCTTATCCACATACCAATGTGGTCTTACATCACCATCTCTTTGCTCTCTGATAGCGCATGCACCTCTTTGACAATCAACAGGGTAATCTTCCCATGTAATTCCAATCTGCTCTAACATTTGTTTCATTTCTTTTGTTATTTTGTTTTTTACTTCTGTGTTGGATAAATGTGTACGTGCAGCCATCTGTACGTAATTTCTTATGGCAACGAGCTGTCTCCAGTAAATTAGATTAGTGACTTCCTCTTTTGGGACATTGAAGCATCGTGCATCAAACATGGCTCCTTTTGAAACTGCGTCCTTATAGATTTTTACATAGCGATGTAACTCTTCGTTTGGATTTTCTTCTTGGCTAAAGTCATCGTTCGAATCCATTAGACAGCAGTTTTCCATTACGAATTCACGTGTCTTTCTTTCAAAGATTTTATTAAAGTACATTGTGGTCATGCTGGCTGCTGTACTTACCATTTTCTGAATCTCGTAGTTAAACCAAGCTTCTTGGCTAATGGTTTCGTAATCAACTAAGATTAGAGTGATTTCGTCGGATTATGTGTAACCGAATACACAGCCTTGAATTGACTGACACAGATTGAGCATTGTTTCCTGCATTGTATCTCTAAAAAGTCTATCGTAAGGCTTTTTGAAGTTTTCTGTGAAATGTTTGAAGGCTTTGCCATCCATTCGTAATGCAACTGGACATCTTCTCCTATTCTTTGCTAAATAAAGCTTCTGTTGGCTTTTACACCAATAGAAGCTGATTTGATTTTTCTGGGTTAGTTTACCGCTTCGCCATCTTACCTGGGCTAAAACTGTACTTCGCCCCTTCGGTACTGCCATTTAGTTTTCTTAATTTAAAGCTGTGCTTCGCTATCTTTTTTAATTTAAAGCACACACTACCTTCTTGCCTTAGCTTAAGTACTCGATCTCAAATCGATCATTGACAGGTAACATCATTGACTTTGAACCTAAATCAATTATGATTCTGTCGAAAGGTAATGCAACCTGCATGTCCTTTACTTTTGTTGATTTGTCCATGTGTCTCTTACTACCTCTGAAAGTGTAGTTTAAAATCTCTTCATCGGTAGGTACGTGACCTGCTGGAATCGTGCCTACTAAGATTGCAGCTGGGTAAGTTATACCGGTAAGCGTATCAATAACATTAACGATTGGTGTGTCGTTAGGGTAATCTCTGATACACTTGTAAGGATCAATTTTAAGATTTGCAATATCTTTATCAATTACTGCAATCTTAACAGTACAGTTATCCACCTCTGGAATTTCTGTAATCTCACAGTAGCGTGCCATAGCTGTTGGAACCAATTCTTCCTTGGAGTACTGGTTTTCGTCCAATTCGATTACCTTTTGGTCTTTTACAGAGAAGTCTGTGTCATTGATTTTATTTCCAGAAATCTCTGTAAATTTTTTGTATACTAAAAATTTCATCGTATACCTCCTACTTTCCTTTTTATTAAGAAAGGGAGCTAAAATAGCTCCCTTAACTCCATTAATTATTATTGTGTTACAGTAAGTTAATTAATTACTGCTATAACGATTCCGTTATTTTCTTTGCTAGATGAACTCCTGATTCTGTTGCACACATTAAACTATTAGCTGGAATATCTAAAATTTCCATCATGTCTTCTTGATTAAAGCTAACATCTTCAAACTCTGCATCTTCCGTGTAGTAAATATTCTCCTCACGTTCTTTACGATTAGCTTTAACACTATCTGTATAGTCTTTAGCCTTATTGAAAGATTTCTTGGCTAAAGTTCCTGTAGCTTTTAGTAAAGTTCCAGCAGCTACTCCAATAGAAACCAAAGCTTTGCTAAAGCCTGACATTCTGTATCCATACCCATAACGTTGTCGTGTTCTGTCGTTGTAATTATTTCCACTGTAGTATCTGTTACTACGATTTTCAGTACTTCTAGTTTGGTTACACCATGGGTAACCACTTGTCCTGTTTCGCTGTCCATTTGAATACCATCCATTAGCCTGTCCATAGTTATGTCTATAGTTATGTTCATTACTATGTCCATAGTTATAATTTCCTGGATTTCTAACTCTTACTGCCATGCTGCACTGCCTCCTATTTTTTATGTAGTTCCACTACAGTATTAGTTATTTTAAGTTTTTCTTTGTATTTCTTTAGTAAAGCTTGAACTTTATCAACGCTTTCTTCAGTGTAAAGAATTGTTTTATGTTTAGTTGACAAAATGACAAAGCTAGCTTTGCTTACACAATGACTAATCTCAAAATCTTGTTTATTGTGAATTCCCATTACTTTGCTAAAGTTTATTATGTTTTCTTTAACAACACCGTCGGTCACTATTCTAAAATCATTTGAAGTTGAATAGTAAATAGTATTTGGATTACATCTTTGAATGGTAGTTATTTTATTTTCTTTAAGAAATAGATAAAGACTTTTCTTTCTGTAGTAAACAACTTTATTCGTCACTTGTTTTCCACAAATACAAATCACTCCGTCTTTTGAAGGAAATTTGTAGTAAATGTCACTATCAATCTCTTCAACTAATGTGAAATTATTGACTTGGCTAAATCGCCAACCGTTGCACAGTAACGAAGCTTTCCCTACTGTCTCATTTTGTTTATTATTTTTCTTAAAAGGATTTTCTAAATAAAACTTACCATTTGCTATAAAGACCTCTTTTGTCATTCTCATCACCACATCTTTCTTTACACTCTTGTCTTCCTTTCGAAGATATCACCTAAAGTGATAACACCATCTTGCGTATGAAGAAGACACTGTACACCTTCTGGTTTATTTTTAAGAAATGTGGAACCGCTCTTTTTAAAATTACTAATCTGTGAAGTTTCATCGTCGTCTTTGACATACTCTAAAACATAACTAGCATTTTTAACATTAACAATATTTTCGCCGAAAACAGTTTCTGAACTAATCTTTCCATCGGTACAGACAATGGTATTACCTCTAAAATCAAATGAATGATTTGGGTCTTCAACAATAACATCATCGATTCCATATTTCTTTAAGAACTCTAAGATTTTTGTATCATAGAACTTAGTGAAATAGACTTCTACGTTATTTTCATTCTTGTCTTTACACAGAAAAATAGCCCCTTCCATTAACGGATAGATAGCTCTGTTCGGTCCTTTAATTCTAATCACTCTCTTGTCTAAATCGGCTTCAATCTGCCATTTACCAATAGTAAGTGAATTAACTAACTCTTTATTTTCATTGTTGTAAGAATCACGAGGATCAAGAAGTCTTCCCCCTACAACAAGTATTTTCTTACACTGCAAACTTATCATCTCCCTCAATCTGCATAAACTTTTTTATTTACTAAATCAACTGTTATCTCATCGTAATCTTTTAAATTATAATCTTTCGTATTATTGTTATCCAAGTAAGTTTTCTTGGCTAAAGCTGACTCATCCTTTGTGGTTGAATTAATCAAAACATCACAGTTATCTTTTGGTTTACCGTTGCTAAAGTGAACACTAAAGCTATCTCCGTTTTTAACGTAGTGAACTCTAAGTACATCATTCTTTAATTGTAATTCCACTTTTCCATTTGGTAATCCAATCTCATCTTCAAAGAATTCTCCATTACTGTAGTAATCACCATAGAACTTTGAAGTTACATAAACTTTATTTGCTTCGATGTTTGCGAATTTTGTAGCATCTGAAATTAAAAACAAAGCTTCTGGATCTTTATCACCTATAGTCTGTTGAACAGCTTCTTCGTCTAAATTGTCTGCACAATTAATTAAGTATACATAGCCATTACAATTTAGCGTAGCAGTGTAACTGTCTTGTGTTGGAAAGACTTTAATTTCAGCCGTACTTTGTACTTCTGTATCATCATAATCAATCCATCTATCAGTAGCGTCTTTAAAGCTTATTCCCCTTAATTTAAAGATAACTATTATCAGTATAATAATTCCACAGATTATTGTACTGCAGCCTTGCTTCCTTACTTGGTTAAATCTTCTGGTTGGTCTTACTTGGCTAAAGCCAAAGTCACTTTGACTCTCTCTATCAGTGCCATTGCTGCCATTGCCATTGCTGTTATTATCTTCTATACTTCTCACCTCCAGAATTAACATCTAATTTAATTAGAATTCTACAGTAAAATGTTTCTTTAAAATAATGGGTAGCACTTTCTACCTTACTATCAAAAAATCTTACTTTAAAATGTTTACCAATTTGCACAAATGTAATTTTGTTTTGTAAAAACTTAACAAAAGTGTTTACAGCCTGCACAAAATCTAAACCCATTACAATAAAAGTAACCAACACGCACCACACGGCTAAAGTGTTAGTAATCTTAAATACAACAAGTCTTTGTACAATTGCCATACAAGTAATTAACAGTAAACGTATTAGAATTCGTTTTTTAAGTCGGAGCGAAAGTACTTTGTACTGTTCTTTAGTAAAAATTATTTGATTCGTTATTAGCACCCCCATTACTGTTAACTGTTTCTTATTTCTTTAGATTATTTTTCTAAAGTTAAAACCCAGTTAAGCTTTTGTACTTAACTGGGCTAAAGCTATTTCTGATCTTTTTATTTTCTTCCGCCGTAACGTTCAAGCAGATCTCGTCGTCTACTGCTAATCTTTCTTTCTCTTTTTTCTCCAGTGTCCTGATTTGTTGTTTCAATACTTACCATCTTCTTAGGAATTCTTTTACGTGGCTTTCCTGCTCTAAGATTACTAAACACATCATTACTTTTTCCTGCAAGAGGGTTATCGTCTTCCTCATTAACGGACTTGGCTAAATCCGCTGCAATGGAATCAACGCTGTCACCAATGGACTGCACTGTGCTAAAAGGCATGCGTAATCCACTAAGACACACAATGTTCTTCTCCTGATTAAATGTGTGGTATTCATCATAGTACATACCAAAAGACTGAATCAGTGCTTCGTAGTTAAGTGGGTCAATCGTTGAAGAAGCAATGTATTTTAATTTACGATTCTTTAAATCTGTGTCTACTGGAGCAAATACTGGACTGTGCTGTAAGTCCTCAATCATCTGAGCAATGTTAGTTTTTCTTGGTGTTACTGAAATTACAGACATTCCTGGTGTGCTAAGAACTTCTTTAATCTCTGCCCTATCAATGTTACCAGCTTCACTTTTATGTTTCTCTGGGATTTCAAGAAAAGAGATAAAATTGTTTACAAATTTCTTGTTAAGTGAAAGTTTGTATTTATCATAATCTAAATTGCAGCTATCTGGCTCTTCGTTGTTAATAACAAAGGTCGCACCGAGATTTTCAATCTCTACTAACTCACCGAAGCACTCACGTGAGTTAAACCTGGCTAAAGGAGTTTCCTTCAATGCAGGTAAAATCGGCACAGTGAAAACAGTATGAGTTGGATAACCGTCTTCATCAAGCAATTCCTCATTTACTAAGAAATCAACTAAGTATGGTCCAATTCCGGAGCCTGTTCCACCACCAGTAGCAAAAATTACTCCAATGAAGCTTTCTTTGCTAAACTGTGCTTTAATACGCTCAATCAAAGAATCGACCGACTTGGCTAAAACGCCTTTAGCCTTATCTCTATTCTTTGAGCAACCCTCTCCGCCTGGAATGTGATAAGTGTGCTTAGCACCTTTAAGTGTATCCAGGTCTTCCTGAGAGGTGTTAATGTAAAGAACATTAAATCCTAATTCATCAAATAAGTTACCAATATTTCCGCCTGCCTGCCCAATGCAAACAAAGCCAATTTCATTTTTCATGATTTAATCCTCCAAAACTAATTCTATTGTTTTAAAATTAAAAATGGCTACTAGTCTGTTTGAAACTAATAGCCATGCATCATCTACTCATCCTAGTATTCTGTTTCATCATCTGACACTTCTTCTTCGTAATCAGGTGGAATTATTTTTGTTTCTAAAAATTTAGAACCTTTACTATTTAAAAAATAAGTATAAGATCTTCCTGCCTTAATTCCGTACTCTACATAACCACATCCGACTAATGACTGTAGAGTACGATATAATGACTGGTATTCAAAATCCTCCCGTATTGCTTTAATCTCTAAAAGCTCATCCATTGTTTTTGCATCGTAACTATCAGTAACTGAATTACTATACAGTCCGAGCATTAACGCAACGCCACGTCTTGTCATTTCTAACCTCCATTAATCTTATCTAGCTATTCACCCTTACAATTAGTGCAACTTTCACACAAACTACACGGATAAATCTTATGTCCGCAGGACATACAAAAGCTAGGCTTCATTAAGTATACTTGTACCTTTTTACCACAGTTTTTACATGTTTCCATGATAGTTTCTTCAGCATACTCTTCTGTAACATCCTGCCTAGACTTCTTCAATGCTTTAATACTATAGCGCTTAAGTAACTGTGTTAAATCAGTATCAAAGGACTGCACTGAAGCAGAGTTCTTTTGAAACCTTAAATCCAAGTTATAACTTTGTACGCTTGCAATGTATTCACTCACTTCTTTAATACCTTGAATGCCACGATTCCACCATCACTAACACTTCGTTTAGAGAAGGTTAAGTAATAAGTGCCTTTCTGTAAAATTTGATAGTCTTCAAGAATTTTTTGAGAAATTCCCTGACCACTAAGACCAATGTAAGCATTTCCGCCAAATCTAACATCTGTTTTAATTTTAGCAGAAATTGGTTTGTCAACTTCTAGCTTGTAAACAACTTTTTGTGTAATGGCTTCGCCATTGTACAAAACATCTGTATACTTTGTATCAGTATCAATCAATAACGCTGTTTCTGTGCTAAAGTTGTTTTTACTAGCGTAATAATTTGTTGTTGTAGTAAGATAAAATACACTATCTGAAACTCCACTTTTAGGTGTTACTTTTAAATAGTAAGCACCTTTCTTTAAAGCAAAATAAACTTTGTCTTTGTTATTACGATAAAATTTACTACTGATTACATTTTTATGTTCATCACAAATACTAAAATAGTATCCACTGCTATTGTCATACTTGGCTAAAGCAATTCCAAGTAGTTCTGGTGAATCTAGATTAAAGCTGAAGTACTGCGTTGCTCCGCTGTTAGTATATCTTTCGGTAATACCATCTGTATCCCCAACAACTAAGTTCGTGCTTGCATCTGCATGTGCAAAAGCCAATGTCATTGTAACTGGAATGCCCACTGAACCTGTCTCAATCAAAACGTAGTAAGTTCCGGCTCTTAAGTACTGGTCTAAACTTCCGCTACTTGCTTCTTTACAGTATGCAAATTTTGGTGACACTTTTGTAGTGCACTTAGAGTCCTTAAAAATACTGATTCGCACAAAAGTGTTGTCACACTTTTCGATTGAGTATAAAACATTTAGGATACCACTTTTTTTGATTGTTACTTTAACTAATCTATTACAATTATTCTGCGTGCCTGCCATGTTAATTGAATAGTTTTTAAAGTTAGAATCATCGTAAGAATTTGGTACTACTGCGGTTGTACTGTGATTTGTCTGTGCTGCATTTGCTACCATTACCGTCTGTGCAGGTGTAGGCTGTGCTAAAGTCAAGCACAGAGCAACGGCTGGTACAATTAAAGATTTCTTTAATTTAGTTTGTTTCATGTGTTACCTCTTTTCTAAAGTACTATTTATTAGTACTTTCAGTTGTTAATTCTGAGGTAGTGTCTCCTTCTGTGGTAATGTTTCCTTCTGATGTACTCTGCTGTTCTGTGCTATCCTGCTCAGGTGTGTTATCTTTACTTCCGAACAATGATGAAAAGAAATCTCTTATTGACTGTGCTAAAAAGGAAAAGAAACCTTTTGTCTCTTCTTTCGTTTCTTCATTGTCAACTTTACTTTTAAGCTTATTCGCTGTCTCATTAAGTTTATCACTTACCTGCTCCAAATTGTTCTTTACAATGTTCAGGTCATAGTTTTGCTTGGAAACATCCATTAAAAGTTTCACAAGTTCATCCTGATTTACTTTAGAGACTTTAAGATCGTTCTTGGCTAAAGTATCATCAACAATTTTCTGAACTTCATCTTCTGTAAGTCCATCTTTAGAGTTAGCAGCGTCTTCAATTACCTTTTCTTTTGAATCGTTAATTAAAGTTGTTGCATCATCATCGCCAACTTCATCGGCTAAGTCAACCGATGTTTTAATTTCTTTGTTAGCAATGTCTTTCTTCTTTTCATCAAGTTTTTGATCTGTAGCGACTTCGTATGCTTTCATTGCACCTGTTAAAGCTCCGGTTCCGGAAACCTTAAAAGGAGAAGCAGCTTTTACCTCACAATTCTCAACCCCGGCTGTTGTTAAAGCCGATGCAATCATGTTGTCTGTAACGTAGGTAAGATTTGTTGTTTCTACATTAATACCACCTTCTGTTGTAGGTTCAATGTAAGCACAACTGTAAGTCTTTGTACCAATCTGTTCTGTAGGCACAATACCTTTCAACGCATCCCTTTCTTCCTCATTGTTAATAGTGATAAAACTATACTGAGATTTATCACTATCTTTAATACCAAAGTATGATAAAACTAAGTTTTTCTGGTCTGCGGTTAAATCCGCACCAAGTGTTACAGTTTTTACAGAATCAGCATAAACTACTGTTGGCATTACTGTAGTTAAACAACAAACACTCATTAAAGCTGTTGCTGCCGCTTTTTTAATTTTTAAAGAATTCATTTAAATCCTCCTAGTTCTTTGTTAAATAATACTTTGCTAAAGCTTGAGACAATAGCAAATTTCATCAATCCTCGTCTGATGTGTCAAACACATAACTATCAACATCAAACTCTTTTGGTTTACTCTCTTCTTCTTCTTTATGACAGGAGAAGCCAAAAGAGTCTTCATCATCGGTGTCAAAAACTAACTGGTTATCAACGCTTTTCATGTCGAAGTCACCAGTCTCAGAATCGAATACCTGCATTGCCATGTAAATTTGGCTTTTTGTAGCCATGCCATTTGATGAAGTGCTTTCATCTTCATTCTCGATTAACTGTTCTTCGATATCATCGGAGAGTGACTGTGCTAAATCTTCATTGTCTGCTACATCATCAGAAGTGGACTGTGCTAAAGCTTCATTGTCTGCAGCAGTCTCTTGATTTTCATCTTCCTCATCTTCCTCTTCGACTAGTTCTGCAGTGCTTGGTGACTCTTCTAAAGTGTCCCCATCAATGTTGTATAGACCTTTAAAAGTTGAATCAGTTTCGGACAACTCACCATTTGTATCTTCTGGCAGTTCTACATCTGCGAAGAAATCATGATTGTTTTCCTCTTCTCTTTCTTCTGTAACTGATTCACCAATTTCACTATTTTCGATGTCTTTTTCCACTTCGTCTTCAAACGATAACATACTGTCATCTAAATTACCTGACAGTAATGGATCCAAGTCTTCTGGTTCACTAGGCGATGTAGTGTAACTTGTGGACGTGTAGTCTTCTGGAAGTTCTTCCATACCACTTCTATCAAGTTCACCGTCAATAGAATCGCTGTCATAGTTTGACTGAATGTCTTCTGCCCTCTGTTTAGCGATTTCTGCTGATGGAGTTTTACTCTCTTCTGGGATTCCATTTCCCTTTTTCTTTTTCCCTTTTCTAAAGAATGCCATATTTAATTCCTTTCTAATTTCACTTGGCTAAAGCCACTAAGAATTCTGACTTGCATAGCCTGTCCATCATCATGCGAATCGGCTTGCTAACTCATCAATGTCATCTGTGTTAAAGCCTTCTCCAATCGCAGCGAATACCCACTCACCATCCAGTAAGTAAAGTTCTCCTGCTACTACAGAGTGCATGCCTTTAAAGTTCTCTGTGAGATTGTAATGCACTAATTCAGTATCATCTCTATCGTCTATAACTCGAATGAAAGCATTCTCAATCTTGTCAAAAGACTGCCCTCTTTGCTTACCTCTGAAAATGTTAACAGTGAAAATAACTCTATCTACATCTGAAGGTAAATCTTTTAAATCTACGATGATCCGTTCATCATCGCCATCACCTTCTCCTGTGAGATTATCACCAAGATGGTTTACTGCTCCAGATTTGTGATGAAGACTGTTGAAGTAAATCAAGTCACTTTTGATACTGTATTTACCATTACGACACAAGATTGCACTTGCATCACAATCAATCTTAGCTTCTTTGAAACCAAAGAGACCTCTCTTTTTAACTGGATCCCATCCAAGACCAACTATAACTCTATTAAGTCCTGGTCTTTCTTTAGTGAGACTTAATCGTCCACCTTTCTTTAAATTTACTGACATAATATCTCCTTTCATTAAAAAAGCTTGGCTAAGGTGAAATACCTTACCAAGCTTACTTTTGTATTTTATAAAATTAATCAATAGCCAATTTGATTCCTGATTTTCTCTCAGACGGCTGTATAATTACCTGTGTGCCAGGTTGACTCCATTCCATTTGGTAGGACTCACCGGAAGCACCCATTTTTCCTAACAGATTCTTAAACGAGACATCTAATTTAAACTGTGGGTCTGCACCATCCCAAGCCACCAATGCGTCAGGATCGACACAACATGGAGAATCTAAGATTAAAGGGTTACCATCTGACAAGACTGCTACCTGTGCTCCAGCTTTTCGTCCTACCAGAATTGTTGTAAATAAACCTTTCTGTGCTACAATTCCTTTACCAAAGAACTTTGATTTGTACTCACACGAATCTGTGAAAGCGAGTAAATTCTCTGATTCGACCATGAGTCGTTGTCCCTGGGCTAAAGTTATCACAACAACATGTCTGGCTGAGTCTGCATAATACTGTCGTGAACCTTTACCACTGATACACTTCATCAATGGTAAGTTCTCTCCCGTCAAACGACGTGCTACTTGCCCAAAGAGTGCTTTGACAGCATTGCCTTCTGGTCCAAGTAGAACTTTGTCAAACTTATTGTTGCCTTGATGTGCTATCATTGCTCCAGCTTTCGTGTAAATGCATCCACCACCATCAATACAAGTGGCTCTTAACATTAATTCATCTATAACTTCGAATTCAAACACATTTGTACCTTCCTTTCATTTTATTTGTGTCTTGCCTAAATTATTGGGCTAAATATCTTAATTCGCACTTAGCAGTCGCTGCACTCCTTTGATCTAAAGATAGCAGTGCTACCATTAAGAATATTACTTCGTAGAGCTTTTGAGAACTTCTTGGCTAAAGCAGCTCACTCCATTTTGATTCAGGCAAAAGAAAAACGAGTAGAAGCTTTGACACTTCCACCCGTTGCATTGAACATCAGTTTTAATTTTATTCACTTAGTGAAAAAGAAATTAATAAAATTAGTATAAAAGAAATTTTTAAATGCATCTGTAGGAAAACAACAAATAACCACAATGAATATAATACTGACAACAGAAATGATAAAAAACGTACACCCTAAATGATACTTACCTAAAGTACTAATTGGAAAAATAGTAATAAATGCTATTAAAATAAAAAATAAAACAAATGAGCATAAAGCACTCAGCATGAGGTAATCAGGTAAAAATGCACGTAGTTCACTCTTACTAAATACTCCCACCATATCATTTACTAAATAATAAGTAGACAATAAAGTAGTGACACCATAAAGCAATAGCACAGGCAAAGTCAGTAAAAATCCTTTCAACACATCACCTATATTTTCTCTAATAGAACCTTCTTCATGTAATCCATTCGATACATCATCAATTACACATGATAAAGCTTCCGCATCATCGTGTGTAAACATTCTGGTAAATATTATATTAATCATTCTCATCTTTCTTTCTTTTTGTTTATGTCTTGACTAAACTTCACTTGGTTAAAGCCTTCTAGGATCTAAAGATAATCTTAATTCGCACTCAGCAGTCGCTACACTCCTTTGATCTAAAGATAGCAGTGCTGCTATTAAGAATACTACTTCGCAGAGCCTTTGAGAACTTCTGGGCTAAAGCAACCACTGCATCTCGGACTGATACCAACAAAGTAAAAACAAGCAGGAGCTTTTACACTTCTGCTTGCTGAGAATATTTAAAATTATGTTATTAAAAATGATTGTTACTATTGTTTGTTAATTATTTGTTATTTGATTATTGTTTATTGTTGCTGTTTCTTTTTAGCTATCTACGTCAACGCCATAGAAAGCGCATAATGCTGCAAGACCACCATTGAAACCTTTTTCTACAGGCTGGAATTTCCACTCTCCATTGTAGTTGTAGATTTCACCAACAACGATAGCAGTTTCCATTGAGAAAACTTCTTCAAGATCGTATCTACAAACCTGTGTTTTTGTTTCTGCATTTGTAATACGAATGAAAGAATTTGAAACCTGTCCGAAATTAAGTTTTCCTTCCGGATCGTAAATTGTAGCTGTGATTACAATTTTCTTAATGTTATCTGGGACCTTGGTTAAATCAATGTCAATTGTCTCAGCATCTTTACCTGCAACTTCTGTTCCTTTCTTGTTATCACCATTGTGGATGACAGCTCCTGAAGAATGCTTTGGCTGATTGTAATAGATGAATTCTGCATCGGAAGGTACTTTGCCATCTTCTCCGAGCATGAAGACAGAAGAGTCTAAATCTGCATTTTCTCCTGTGTCATACTGATTAATTAACCAACCAAGACCTACGGTCGCTTTTGTTAAACCCTCTTTGCTGAGACTTAATTTCTGTCCCTTTTTTAATGTAATAGCCATAGAATTACCTCCTAAGAAATTATTGGATTGCTGGCTATGAGCAATCAAAAAGAGCCAATGGCTTTTACACCAAAGGCTCTTGAATTTATCGCTTTGCAGAGTACTGGACTAAATAGATAGGCTAAAGTCCCAGATTAAGGTCCTTGATTAAAGTCCTTTCATCTTTTCTGCGTACTGCTGCTTAATGGCATCCAGTCTCTTTGAATCCTCTTCTCGCTCTCTCTTAGCTTCTTCCTGAATTCTTTTAGTCTCGTCGATACCGCTAACAATCGTGTTCCATGTTTTCTCTAATGTTTCAATCTGTACAGAACTTGTATTAGTCATTCTTGTAATCTGTTTAGACTGCTCAACAGTATTCTGTGCATTCTTGATTAACAATTCATTGGTTCTCTTGTCTAAAGCTGACATAGAGTCTGCCTGAATCTTCTGACGCTTTAACATCATTGTCTGTGCTAAAGCCTGCTTGAAGACCGGAAGTGTAACAATGAAAGCAGAGTTGATTTTACGTGTAAGATTCGCATTACTGAACTCCATTGTTTTGATCATTGGGATTGACTGCAAAGCAATGCTTTCGGCTGTCTTAAGATCCATTACTCTTTGTTCGAGCATGTTCTCTGCCTGTCTGAGATTACTGATTTCAAACTGTAAATCAACGTTGTTGCTTGTTGCCAACTCCTGCTCTTTCTGTTCGATGTATTCATGAAGTTCTTTGCAACCCTGTTCACCCGCAGCGATGTATTTTACTAATTCGTGATAGTATTCCAAATTGGAATTAAACATCTGGTCTAAATTCCTGTTAGACTTTTCTATCTCACCTTCGTAGACTTTTAGCTGCGTGTAAATCTTGTCTATCTCGTCTCCCATTGTGTTGTACTTACTCAGAAGTTTTTCTAACTTCTTTTTAGCATTACCAAAGAGTTTACCAAAAAGACCTTTGTCTTCTTTGACTTCATCAATGTCAAAGCTTCCCATTATCTTGTCTAAAGCTTCGAGCATTTTACCAGAATTATTAATCTGGTCTATGTTCATTCCATTGAGAACAACGTCGGCAGATTTGGAGACTTCTTCGGCCGCTTCTGAACCAAACTTTACAATACTATTAGGATCAAACACTTCGATCTTAGCTGTGTACTTTTCTAACTCTCCTGTCTTTTTAAAATTATCAATGTAACCCTGTCGACACTCAGCTAGGCTAAAGTTCTCCTTCGGAGTCTGTGCCGTGGTTGGTTCTGCAACCTGCGTCTGCTCCTGCTCTGTTTTATTTTGTAAATTTATCATTATTACCTCCTGCTAAATTATTTAGCTTTTCTGTGAAAAAGTCTACTTAGCAGACCCTTTCGATTTGAAGTTATCTCTGAATACTGTATTGAAAAATTGTAATTACCCAAATCAATCTTTTGTAACCCTGATCGTAGTAAATCTTCTGTTACTAATCCATACCCTGTTGGTATAAACAACAATACATCCAAACCAATTGCGTGCAAGTACTGTAGCATTACCTCTTCTTTTGGTTCTAGCTTTCGTGTACCAGTTAGTACCATTACTATCTTAGGATTGACCTTGGTTAAATCCCACACATGGATTAACTTGGCTAAAGCCTCTGGAATAGCAAACAGAATTCCTGCAAAAGTAAGTGCATCCCAAACACTATTGAATTTGTATCTCTTTATCATCTCATTAGCCTTTTCTACTAACAGTTTTTGTTTTTCTTGACTTAGGATGCTAAGTGGTGTAAAACTTAACACTCTTTCTGCAAATTTCTTATTAAACTGTTTGTCAGGCATCGTTTTTAGTGAACTGTCACCTTTTAATTTAATTGGTGAAATCTCTAATGTTTCTGTTACAAAACACATAGAGTTCTGGGTTAAATCGGAAACGAAATCAATGTAACTTCTCTTTGAGGAATTTCCCAAGCCAGTTATCTGTGCATACAATGTTGGGATAATCACATTGCCATTTTCAATTCCATAACCAGTTCTCATTTTTATCTCTTCACCCCACAGACCAGCTACATCCTCTCTTGTGACATTGAGAATAATACTTTCTACGTCACTGTATTGATTAGGTCTTGAGAAGTTCTCGTCACCATACAGTACCTGGTCTAAAGTCTTTTCCACACTGGCTGCACCTGTTGCTAAAACTTCGTCAGGGAACTTAGCTAAAGGAGAAGCGAATTCCTCTTCAATCACCATGAAATCACCTTTGAAGTCATAGCTCTCTTCTTTAGCATGATTGAGAATGATTACGTCTATTGGAAGTTCTTTTGCAAAGTCTAGGAACTGTATTTCTTTTTTCTCCGTAACGGAACCATAGTAGAAGAGCGTCCACACCCTCTCTTTGCTTACTTGGTTAAAGTATCTGCAGCACAAGGCTTTTAAAACTTTAGCGTCATTACCAACGATTCTTTTCTCTCTTAGAAATCTTTGTAGCACCGTCTTTGTAATTCCGCTGACTTCTTGCTTACCCTCGTCTACTGTTGGATTTGGGATTTTACCATTGATTACAATACATTTATCAAGTGTTCTTCGTAGCTTAAACAAATCCTCTGCGTAGTTTGCAATACAATTAGTACCTTTGATTTCACAGAAAACAGTGTTAAGACCTTCTGGTCGTCTTTGAATCTCCTGCAAAGGTGCTGGCTCTTTCATCCACGCATTTCTGCACACACTAAAACCTATGGCTTTCTGTTCCTTGGCTAAAGTGGTTAACTCCTTTGCAATCTCTGGTGTCACACTTACAAACTTGTAGTCAAACTTCTTTAACACTTTCACCATGTCTTCTGCGTGTTTGTTAAGCTCTCTTACTGTCACAAAATCTTTCTTAGCTAAATCCTTTAGCTGAAAATGTATCCAGCAGCAAAACTTAGCACTAACATTCTCGTTGTTCTTTGAGAGTTTCTTTAATTCTTCTATCATTTCCTCATTAAGGTGTTTTTTCTTAGCTAAAGCTGAAAGTCCACCGTCGTTCTGAACTTCTTTCTTGTACCAAGCAATTTGTTCATTGTCTGGATTTCTTAAACCTTCTTGAAGAATTGTTCCATCTTCTTGACACTTTTGAAAGTAATTGATTAATTGTTGTTTGTTGTTGCTGTTTAAATTTTCTATCTGAATCATTTTTCACCACCAATTTCTTTTATTAATTTATAGTAAAAAACTATTTAAAAAGGGTTAAGTTACTCAAAGTGACACAGATTAAATAAAAGGTATTTAAAGCGAAGTTTTGATGCTAATTAATGCTTTTCTCTCTAATTTCAATAAATTTCAATAAATATCAATGCTCTTCAATAAATATCACAACTTATCATTATTTATCGGAATTTATCACAACTTATCATTTCTTTTCAATGATTCTCACAACTTATCATTTCTTTTCAATGGTTTTCTCAACTTATCATTTCTTTTTAAAACTTTTCAAAGTTTAACAGGTAAGACTTCACTCTAAGAAATGAAAAACAAATACTACATTTACAAGTGGAAATAAAATAGATGCATGAGTTTACTGTTGAGAATTGAAATGGTTGCATAAGTTTACTTTTAGAAATTTAATGGACTTGGCTAAATTGGAGAGCTGTTAAAAGAAAAATAGAAAAGGCTTGGCAAGGATGTTTAATTCCTTAACCAAGCCTTGCATGATTTTATGTGAATGATTTATTTATTGTAGTTGATTGCAATTGATTGTTGTTTACTGCTTTGCAGAGCATTCACTTGGCTAAAGCTCTTCAATCCTACATGCTTACCCTGTCTTTGATCTCTGCCATCTTAGCTGCATTAAGTCTTGTATCACCGTGGACACGACTGTATGACAAATACCCATTCATTCTTTCAATCTTAATTATGTCTGTGCTTCCACAGATAGGACACACATCCATGTCGAGCTGTGCATGTCCACAGTGATTACAGTATGATAAAGAGAGGTTAACTCCTTCATACAGTCCCATCTTCATTGCACGTCGTACTAAAGTAACTATAGCTTCTCTATTGTAAGCTATTGGGTATTTAACGTACTGAATACGACCACCCCAAAAATATTTCCAGAAACGATACTCTAAATCCTGCTTCTGAATTGGTGATATTTTCTCTGAAACATGACAGTGAAAACTATTAGAAACGTATTCTCTGTCAGAAACGTTTTTAACAATTCCAAACTGTGTTCTAAATTGTTTTACCTGTAAACCGCATAAATTTTCTGCTGGAGTTCCATAAATAGCGTAAAGATAACCGTCCTCTTTAGTATACCCTTTTACTTTCTTTGTTATGTAATCCATGACTTCTAAAGCGAAGGAACCGTCCTGGGCTAAAGATTTCTGATTGTAAAGTTCTTGCAATTCATTAAGTGCTGTAATACCAAAGGAAGCAGTAGAACTTCTAAGTACTGATTCTATCTTATCGTTTGGTTTAAGATTGCCACCATAGAAACCACCTTCGCAGTAAGCTAGTGGATTAATGGATGCTCTCTTCTCAGCTAAATAGTCATAAGTTCTTCGATGAAGATTGTGTATCATGTCTAAATAGTAGTCAAGCACTTCATAGAAATCTTTATTCTCTCTACGAGACTTGGCTAAAATCATTGGTAGATGTAAACTAACAACACCTATGTTAAATCTGCCTTTGAAGATAGGCACGTCATTTTCATCTGCAGGTTCAATACCACCTCTTTCATACCACGGCGAAAGGAATGCTCTACATCCCATAGGGTGTATTATTTTTCCATACTTCTTGTACATTTTACAAACGTGATTGTCTGGATCTTCGCTAGTTAAAGAGAGATAGTCCGGATACATAGTCTTAGAAGAACAGTCAATGCTGGCCTGAAATACATGTTCTAAGGGTTTTCCCTCACCATGCAGTTCTTCATCGTAAAGAAAGATTAATTTAGGGAAAAGAACTGGACGTTTTTTACCCTTCTTACCTTGTCCATTCTTTCTTACCTCTAAGCACATAATACTTGTTAACTGCTCGAACTCTTTTTTACCATGACCTAAAGTAAATGCGATAAAAGGATAATCTCCACGGCTAGAGGAAAGGCTATTGAACTTATACTCTAATTCTTGGAATAGCTGTTCTAAATCCTTTGTTACTTTCTTTAAAGCGTAGTTCTGAGCTAAAGTAATAAGTTTACTATCTGTGTCTTTTAATAACTCTTTACCCATGTCGAACTCTTCTGTATGTTCTTCCTCAAGCATGGAATGGTACTGGGTTAAAATGGCTAAGGTCTCCGGCATGCTATCCTCATCTATCATTCCAGTCCCTTTTACTATGTCAATGTATTCATCCATGTACTCTAAGAAAGTCTTTTCTGCATACGGAGCAATGACTTCATCAACACTTGGTACAGTAAATCCACCATACTGCTGGCTAGCTGCACTTAGAACAATATCTCCTATAACACCGGCTAAAGAAGAAAGTCTTTTTGGCTCATTGTACCACAGGTTACCATGTTCAAAACCATTATGTAAAACTTTTTCAATATCGAAAATACAACAGTTCATTGTATCTCTTCTTGATGACATATCATGAATGTAAATATACCCATCTTTAATTGCCTGAATCTCTTCTTTAGTTAAAAAGAATTTTTTGTACAGTTCTTTGTTAAAGATTCCAAATGTAAGACATCGTTTGGTTGAAACCAGTGTACTATCGGAATTACTATTCTCTTTGTCACCATGATACTGTATTCTTTGGGCCTCTGTGTAAGCTTTATCCAGCATTCGTATAAAATCTACCTTGTAGTTTCTATACTCTTTGTATGAGTTGGCTACTTCGGGAACTACCTTGGTTAAAGCTTTCTCAACAGTGGAATGCATTACCATGATTGGAATTTCTTTAGTATCATTTTCGAGTATGTATTCAGTTAAGATTGACTCAATTATAGATTTAATTTCGTTTAACTCAAACTTTGTAAAACTATAATTCACTCTCGTGGCCGATTTGTTTATAGCGATTATGATTTTATTAAAATCGTAATCTTGCAGATTACCATCCTTTTTAACTACTTTGATGTTTTTTAGATATTCTTTTGAATCCATTTTAGATTACCTCCTATTAATTTTCTTATGTTATAAAAGGTAATCTACATAAAAATGGTACATTATCTTAGGCGAAGTAGAAAAGTAAAATAAAAGTAACATAAAAGTAATATACAAGTAGCACAAAGTAATATACAAAGATTAAATATATGGATTCTTGACTAAAGGGCTAGATTTGTACTTAGCTAAACGTCTAGATTAGTGTTTAGCTAAACGTCTAAACTCGTACTTAGTAGTACTGCCATCTAGGATCTCGTCCTGTGAAGGCTAGAAATGAAAAAAGCACAGCAACCCTTTTAAGATTACTGTGCTTAATATTTATTTAATGATTAATGTCCATTTGTGTATGTCATCTTTTTTCCAATTACCTTTTGAAGTTTTTATTTTACAACTAATTGTAACTTTACCTTTTTTCTTAAAGGTAACTTTATGTCCACCATCACTATCACCTTTAGTAGATACAGTAGCTATCTTTAAATCGCTGCTTGACCAGTTTGAGGTTCTAGGATGTGCACCTCCAACATTTAAACCAACGTGACAATTTTTATCACTTAGTTGATATGTGCCTGATTTATCGACAGTTTTAGCTTTAACTGTTGTAGTTCCAAAAGTTGTTGTCAGTTGCATAATAAATGCAATAACTAGTGCTAAAGTTGTTGTTAAAACTTTCTTGGCTAAAGCGGAAAGATTTATTTTATCTTTCTGCTTTGGTAATCTTCTATTGCATTTAATATCATTTTCTGTAAACATATTTCACATCATTCCTTAAAAATATTCATTCTATTTGGATCTCCTTGAGTAACAGCTTTTCTGTTATTTTCCTGTGCATACTCAGTTGAAGTTTGATAAGGTTGATTATCAATTTTATCCTCTTTCTTAAAGCTCTTAAATAATTTTAACAGTAACATTATTATTAAAATTGCTGTCAGAATGTAAAATGGAATTGTTAATAATTTTCCAAATAAGAGGAATATTTTAGAAATAAATCTAAAAATAAGGCCAAAAAATGGCATCTTTCCTAGCAGGGCAAACAATGCTGCAGGTACTTTTGATAATTTAGATAAAAATAAAAGCACAATATCAGCTATAACTAATTTCTTCAAAATAACATCTCCTTTGCTAAAGCTTTGAATCTTAATAGTAATTCATTGCATTTGTTGCTTTGCTAAAGCTCTGCACCTCAATAGTAATTCATTGCATCCATTCCTGCAACAGATTGCGATTCAGCGTTTTGCATACGATCTTCAAGCTCTTCATAGTACTCCTTAAATTTCTTTTTATTTCTCATGTACGAAATTCTAGATAAAATCTTTAAGAGTATTTTTAATGCTAAAATAATAATTAAAACTATGAATATTGCTTTGAAAAAGAATGCTAGTTTACTTGCAATCTTAACAAAAAATCCAAAGAACAATTTTAGTGGCTGTAATGGCAATGAAATAGCTTTACCTGCTAATGGTATCTTATTAATTGCTTTAATTACACCGTTTACGGCATTGTATGGTATTTTTACAAAAGTTAATATAGCTCCTGATGCTTTTTGCAACAAGAAAGCTACTGCTACAAATGCAACGTTCCAAACATCTCCCATTGTAAGTAATGGTCTAGGTTCTTTAATAACTGGAGGTGTTCGGACATTTTTATCTTTCTTCAAATTTATCACCACATTTCTAAATTATTTAACCCGTAGTGTAATCACTGGGCTAAAGTGCTAGACACCAATGCTAATTGTTTAATCCGTAGTGTAGTTACTTGGCTAAAGCACCAGGCACCAATTAATCAATTCACATTATGTAATCCTTTAATTAACGACTCATCACTAATGTCCGTTGCTCTTATCATACGTTCCCAGATTGCAGTATCTTCCGAACCAAGTTTCTTCTTACGTAAATCTAAGTACTCCCTTTTTACATTCTTATCTGTAAGATAATCATCATAGTTTCTCATTAATTTAAAAAATGAATCAAAATACTCTTTTTTACAATAAATTCTTACCTTTGCTAAATTGGAATCCTGCAATTGTTTAGGAGCTTCTCCGAGGAAAATAATTCTTGTCGGTCTACACCCAACGAATGCATTTGGTTGCACAATCTTAACAGATGCAGGTATAATTAATTCATCTATTCGTTTACATCCTGCGAAAACCTTTGACGGTAGAATTTTTAATGTACTCGGAAGTTGTACGCTTTTTATGTTTAATAAGTTATCTTTAATGCTTTCTACAGAAACATCTTGAATCCTTTCAATTGAAAGACCACGTCCAAGACTTTTGATTGCATTAAAACGTAAGAAATTCTTTTCTAAATAGCTTACTGGCATGCCTTCCACATAACTTGGTATTTTTATTTCTGTATTAATACCAACGTATTTATAGAGCATTAATTCATCTCCCATTTCATAAAACATGAAATCTCCAAATTGAATAATGTTATCATTCCTTTTGAATTTCTTTTTTAGCATTTTATTTTGAAAAGAGGAAAATAAACTAGTTATATCTCTTTTTAATCTGAAAGCTAAATTTTCTCCTGCGCCTTCCATTAAATCAAGTGCTACGTTACAACCTGTTTCTAAACTATTATAGATTTTATCCTCAATTGTAACTTCGTCACCATTTTCATCTTTTGTTTTATTAAGCTTTTCTCCAGGTGTTTCTGTGGCTAATTTCGCTTTAATTTTGTCAATGTAGTCTCCTACTTTGCTTGAGCGTGTTTTCATGCTAACATCTGCGAAAGAAGTTTTCTCTTGGCTAAAATGTTTTGCATCATTAGCAGTAGAAGTTTTCTCTTGGCTAAAATGTTTTGCATCATCGGCAATCTTATCGGCATCCTCATTAACATTCTTATTGACATCCTTTTTACCACTCTTTTTGACATCCTTATTAACATCTTTTTTGGCATCAGAAGTATTTTTGGTGTTTGGTATTTCATACCCCTGTACATGTTTATTTTTAGTATTTGGTATTTCATACCCCTGCACATGTTTATTTTCAGTGTCAGCGTAAAGATCTATTTGTTTGGGAGCTTTCTTGTCTAACGCTTTCTTATCTAAAGCTTTCTTGTCTAAGGCTTCATCAACTGAATCTTTGTCTTCTTTAGTCGTTTCATTAGAATTGATTTCTCTGTTAAATAAAGAAGATAAATCGTTATCCATGTTAAAGGCATCTGCAGATTTTACTTCCCTTTTATCTTCAGCCTTCAACCCACTGGTGTTGTCTTCTTCCGCAGCTACAGCTTTCGCCGCATTATCGCTGCTCCCTTCGTGGCTAAATAGGGAAGATAAATCGTCATCCATGCTAAAGGCATCCTCAGAATTATTAGAATAATTCTGTAGCTGTTCCTCTATAGTAGACTTTCCTGGCTCCGTAGAATGCTCTCTTTTTTCAACATCTCCAAATAAATCCATTTCATTTATTTTTTGTGTATTTTGTGATGTACCAGATGATGTATCATCCTCTTTTTTCTTTGGACGTTGAAATAAATCATCACTCATCGTCTTCATAAAATTCACCTCCTTTTAATACTGCATAATCGTGATTAGCAATTAAGACATGCTCGTGTAGAGGCATGTCTAAAATCTTTCCTAAATTTTTAAAATGTTTTGTTGTTTGGCAATCTGCTAGGCTAAAGTGTAAACTTTTATTTGGGTGGTTGTGTACTAGGCTAAAGCTGGAAGCTTTTAGCAGAATTCCGCCTTTAATAGCGATGCTATACTTAAAGTTAGAATTATCGTTAACACCTTTTGAAACAAATAAAATACCTTTACAGTCGTATGTTTGACTCCAGTAGATTGCCAGGAAAAATTCTGATGCTGAGTCACTAAGTCTAAATTCTCTTTCTAACAATGATACAAGCTGATTAGTATTTATTAGCTGTTTTGAATCGCACAAAACATAGTAATCAACTAATAGCCCGTTTGATTTCTCATCGTAAAAATAAATAGGAACCATTACACTCCTTTTTATTAAATAGTAATACAATGAATTACATTTTCTACAATAGTGTAGTAATCTATTAAGTGTAATTCAAGTAAGTCAAAAGCTTCTTTTACTTTGCTAAAGTCTTTCTTAACAATTTCGTTATCATAGTCATGCTTATTACTAAAAAATGTGACTATGATAAACTCACTAGATTGGCTTAAAATACTTGCCGTAAGTAGTTCTTTGCTAAAGACTTTATTGGTTGCGTATCCACAGGTAATTATAAAGACAGCAGATGTTTTTCCTTCTGCACCCACAGAAATAAAAAAGGAAGCATCCTTTTGGACACTTCCTCGTAATTTTTTAAGTAAGGCTTTTAAACCTTTTTTTGTTGTTATGTCAGTATTACACTTTATTCGTTTGTATACAGCTGGATACACAATGCCTTCATTTACCATTAATCTATAAATGTTCATTGTACTTCACCTATGCTATCGCAAATTCCTTTGCTAAATTATTCAACACTATTGCCGGTAAAGATTTATTTTTAGGAACGTATCCAAAAATCTTACTAACATAGCTTACGTATAATCTGTTAATATCATTTGGATCAGTTAGATTTAAACTGTCCACTACATTCTCAAAAGAGAAATTCTTCGGTTTAATCTTTTTAAACTCACTTATGTTATTCTCCCCATAGGTAGCTACAATGCTTTTATTAAACTTCTTTGTTTTAATTGCAATGTGTTCCTCTATTACTGAATCTGGAAAGAAATTGTCTGTTTTCTCTTTAATCTTAGAAAATAAATTTCCTAAACAATCAGAATTTTTTGGTGAATAGAAACCATTGTGTTTTAAAAAGGCATCCAAACCAGAAGTAGTTTTCTGATAGTTCTTCTCCATTTTTGTAAACGATGATAGAAATTCAAAAGAGGTTATCTGGGCTAAAGCGGAGAATGGCATTTCTGCTTTAACACCCATCTCTTTTAATTTGTAGAATAGTGGTAAGAAATCACAATCTTTGGAGAGTAATGTAACGGTGAAATCAGAATCTTTTGAGTATAATACATCAAAAATACAATCAACCGTCATTTTCATATCAGTAATATTTTTGCCAGAAACTGATATTGCCGAGGTTTCTACATAGGTTAGACCGTTTGCTAAACAGAAAGGAACGTATGCTTTTACAGAGTCCCTATTCCCATACAATTTACCTACGAAAATATCAGAAGGCTTAAGTAATTCTAAGAAACTATTTACACTATTTACAACTTCCATTTTTGAAACATTTTCACCATCAATATATAAAAATCTAGTACACATGATTAATTCCTTTTAGAATCCAAAATCATAATACTGACTTTGTAAATAAATTCAAAATAACTAGTAGCATCTACACACAGATTTCCTACTTGGTTAAAAAGTAAATATTTTCCTTCACTTTCCCATAAATAAAATAAATCATCTAAAAATAGTACTTTACACTCGTAAACAATCATTCCATTTTGAATTTGAAATGTATTGTATTCTCTAGTTAACTCTTTTTTTAGTTTAATAAGGTTTTCTTTGCTAAAGCGGAATTCTTTTATTACACATGTATACTCTGGAGAATGTTGTAAAAAACTTTTCATTAAAGGTACTGAATCTAATTCCGTAAGAATAATAAAAAGTTTAAGAGAAAATAAATTACACTTCTTATTTCTCACCATTATTACATCGTATACCATTTGCATTTTGCTGTAATCACTAAAATTTTCAAATTTAGCATTAAGCAGAGAAATTAATCTATCCCTGTCTTTGCACATTTTTTCAAAATCTAAATAGTCAAAGATACAGTACTCAGTAGCTTTTACCAAACTTATCTCTGGAATTTTTAATTTAAATTCTATTACTTGGCTAAAGCATGAGCAACCATCTCTTTGCATTAGTAAAAGGTACGGAAGACTACGCATCTTCAGTACCTAACTGATAAAAGTACTTAGCAGTGCTATCATACCATCCAAGTTTAGCATTACGTGGGCCAATCAATGCCGTGTCTAAACTTGTGTCGCTGCCTTTCTTTAAAACAGTTGAAGAGGTTAATCCGAAACAACTACCATTAGGAAGTGAGTATGAATTTCCATCAGAACTCACCATGCTAAAGCTGTCGTTGTAAGTAAGGTCAGTGCCAGACAAATTTCTAATTGTGTAATGAACATAGTATAGAGAATTTTTCTGGTAGTCTACACTAATGTTTGCATTCATGTCACTAATAGAGCATAGTTTTTCGTATGCGGTTTGATCTTTTAAAACAGAGTCAACTGTTACTAAAATCTTTTGCTGTGAAATAACCTTACCAGTTTTGTCCGTTAATGGATACACCATTACTTTGGATTTACCTATTTTAAAATCACTTGACTTAACTTTCGTAGTGGTTTTTTGTGGTTCTGGGCTAAAGGTTGTGTTAGCAACCTTTGTAAACAAATCTTCAAGCACTTTGCTTACTAATTCAGTAAGAAAAGAATCAGTGCTTAATTTACCACTACGAGTTACTGTAATACTACACGTTTTGGTTTCGTTTTTAATTGAATTGCTACCATTGCTACTGTAGCTACTATCACTGTCAAAAAGTTGGATTAAATAGTCTAAGACGTAATCCTTTACTTCATCCTCGCTCAACTTCAATGTTTTGAAGTTATTGTAGTCTTTTATGAAACCTTTGTAGTCACTAGACAAGTAATTAACTATTCCATCAATCGATGGCACACTGTACTTAAGTTTACCATCTTTGTATGAAATGAATTCTAATTTTTGTAAAACTTCTAAATACAATTTAATTTCTTTTTTAGATTTACCATCAAGTGCTAAGCTTACAGTATTACTTTTAAAGTTTTGCTTTACGCAATCTTTCAGTTCTTTAGAACTATGTAAGTTGGAAAGTTCTTCAATTGTACCTTTAATTTCTTTGGTATCGTCATCAGCCTGTGTACTCGTTTCAGAGTTACCTTGGCTAAAGCTTGAACCAATTAAATTATTAGTTACTTGTCTAAAGCTTGAAAGATTGCACCCAGCACTACTGGTCAACACTACTGCTGTAGTAGCTATCAGTACAAATCTTTTAGTTGTCTTTAGCATTACCATTCTCCTTTGTAGTACTTAGGTAAATTACGAGCTTTCAATTCAACCTGATAAACAACATAGCGTCCGTTGAATTTTAACATTTCTTCATCACTTCTAGCTTTTCTTTCATTAGTAAACTCAGGAATTACCCTAACATACATCGGATCTTCGGAATCCAAATCGTAGCTAAGAACTCGGTTAGTTACATTGTTAGCAGTTTCACCTTTCTTAATGTAAGGAAAGTTTGAAGTAACGTAAGGAACGTAATCATCGACATCGGAGTAGTTGGTTCGTGTAGCATCCTGATAGTAAGTGTAGTTGTACTGTGAGTTATTACACGTATTAACTGCCAGCTTAACTTCTGAGTTCATTTGTACTCCGCTAAATGTGTTAAACCTTGTTACTACTCTTCCGTTTACTTTGTCCTTTAGTAATTTGACTGTGTAATCTAAATCCATCATTTTGACTAGATCAGAATAAGAATCAATGTTCAAGTACTCTTGACTACTGCAAACGCTATTAAGTGTAAAAGAGTATTTAGCACCATTGATTGATTTAATTTTAGTTGTATCCTTAATACGTTTAATGGTAGGCCCATCAGTCGCTTTTTTTAGTAAAGATACATCATAGGTTACACTGTCAAATACAACATTATTTTCTGTGTCGGTTAGGTTGAATTTAATGTAATCACCGTCGCTAAAGTCTTGTGTAGGCTGTAAGCAAACTTCAATGTTTTTTACTGGATTACTTTTGTAAATCTCTGCAATCTGTTCAAAACCATTCCACCCAATGTTAGCAATTTCACCAATTACTTCTCCCTTGCTATTTAACAATTCTGGCTTCACTTCAATCTTGGCAGATTCTACTTGGCTAAAGTACTGAGTAAAATCAAGCTTAAGATTAAAAGTGTAACTGTAATAAATTCCATTAGAGACAACGGTTGGATTAGTGTAATCCCAAATACCAAGTCGTTGTGCAAGATTAAAATGCATAACTCCTTGCTGCTTACCGTCTTTTAGAATGTATGCATCCTGTCCGGACTGGTATCTTAAAGCGGGTTCGTCTTGCGACAATTCAATTGGTTGTTTACTAATTTCTGTGTAAGGTTTTGATTCTGTGGTTGCTTCTTGGGCAATCTCTTTGATTTCAGTTGTAGCTTCTTGCGGTATTTCGCTTTTCTTGTCTCCACCCGTAATAAGTGTTTTTACTTGGCTAAATAGATTACCGCTTGCAGTACCTTGGCTAAAGCTACACCCGGAACTGAACATAGCGATAGTAACTCCAACCATGGCAACAGCAATACGCTTTTTAAATTGTATTTTCTTTTTATTTCTTATTTTTTTCATCTTTAATTTAACTTTGGTCTAAACTCTACTTACAAATCTAACCAAACGTCTACCCAAAAGAAAATGTTAGAAAAGAAATCTCCGATTTTTTTATTAATCTTTTCAGTATCTTCCTCTGTGTATGTTTTCATAGAACTTGGAAATGGGTCTTCACCACGTCCACTGTTTTCACATGCACACAGTAAAGCTTGGCTAAATGTGAGTAATGCTATAAAAACCATCAAACGAAATTTACTAATTAAGATACCTCCCTACTTTTATTTTAATGTTATTTTCCATCTCACTTCTCCTCCTACTTCTTTATTTTGATACAAGAGTTAACTATTAAGCAGTCCCTCAAAAGATCAATATCAGCGCTAGTATTAATCTTAGGAAAGATGTGCTTAACATAGTTATACTTCGCAACAAGGGTTAATTCCTTAATTAAAGCATCTACCTGCTCGCCCTCTAAGCTTACAGCTTCGTCCTGCTCAGCTCCCAATGCTTTTGTTAGAAGAGTTTTGTTATAATCCTTGTTATCAAATTTCCAACGAGAAGCAAGATTTGCTAAAGTATCTGGCTTAATTCTATCACCATAGCCATACTTGGTTAAAGTGTCTTCAAACGTACCTTTCTTCCAATCCTCAGTATAAATGATGACCGCTGCCTCTTTAAAGTCTGAATTGGCATCAAACTTTTCTACAAGATTAGAGGCGAGATAGCTATCTGAAACATTTTCGTTCATGAAGCTTTTGAGAGTTTCATAGCCAGCTTTTGTTACTTCTTTTACTGTGTAGGAAACCTGTACTTTAATTTCAGAATTTCCACCAGTAAGAGTAACAGTCTTTTCTGGACCTAACTTGGCTAAACCTTCCTGCTGAATTAATCGTTCATACTCAGCGTTCTCTTTCTTAATCTCGTCAATTCTATGTAAATTAATATTGTAGTTATCAATCACATCAGATGTTGTTAGTTCATGTCCTATTGTTTCCCCATTGGCTAAAGCAGCATTGAGAGAATCAATGCACTCTGCACAAACATACCGTGAATTGATCGGATTAACAGAGTCACGATTTACTTTGATTAGACTGTTACCAACTTTTCCACAGCAAATACAATGTGGTCTTGATTTTACTAACATTAAAACATCAGGATCTTCACTCTCCACAATATCTACCTGAGTCTTATCATAAATACCTAATGCTCTTCTAATCTGCACAGGAATTGTAAATCCACCTTTTTTAGAAATTGTTCTTGTATCTGTTCTAAACATTTTACTATCCTTTCTTTGTTAGGATTACTTAGCTAAAGCAATCCATTTTTCTTACTGTACCATTGTCAGTACCATTGGCAATGCTCTTAGCACCATCAGATGTAGTACAGTTAATTTCTATTGCCTTGTCTAAAGTGACTCCAATTGCACAGTTTAAACACATTGATGTACTTCCATCACCCTTTACTGTAAGGTAAATATCGCTTTCTTTACCGCATTCAATACACTGACAAGAGTTACTAACTCTTTTGACAACTCCTTTGTCAATTAAAGTGTTTTTATTTGCTATAATATAAGCAACAATGTCTTTTGTAATCTTTACTGGTTTTCTTCTGTAGTTTTCAACACTATTCATAACCATAATTACGTCTCCTTTCTTTTTAAGTAATTTTTTATAAAAAAGGTAAGTCAATGTATGGTTTTTCTTTTTATAATGTTTTAATAGTTGTGTTCTTGGCTAAAGTGGATTTAGCACACTAGTCTTTTAGAATGACAATATAATATTCCCGTAAATGTCTCATTAATGTGGAAATGTTTAGTAAAGGATAATCAATATTTAGAAACTTATTATTCATTAGTACTGTCTTCTCGCAAACTTATTATTCATTAGTACTGTCTTCTCGCAAACTTCTTGCGACATCTATGTTATACCAATCTTCAGCTATAATTTGAATATCTTTATTATACTTTAACTTTTTTAAAGACCTTAGAACTCTTAATCTAACTCTGTCTTTTCCTATTGAATACTTTTCTGCAATTTGTGTATACTTAAGTCTGTCTCTAAAACGTAGTAAAATAATTTCATAATTCATTTTAGTTAACGAATTTTCTACAATTTTCCAAAACTCCTTGGTTAAAGCGTTTGAATAAATATCTTCGTAATGAATTGTATACATAAGACTTCCGTCAGCAATGCCATCTAATATCTCATGATTTTCTAAGTAAGACAAATCCATTGCATAGAAGTCTGAAAGCTTGTCTAAATGTTTTGCATTGTAGTAAGCTGTATTTGTGATTTTAAATGAATATTTCATGCGAAGTAATTCTCGATAAAAATAATGTATTAGCCAAAGATTCAGATAATTTAAATAACTCAAACCTTTTGATTTATCGAATTTTATGGCTGAGTCATAAATTGCAAAAAACGCAACCTGTGCTAAATCTTTGGCTAAATCGCTGTTTGTACTGATATTACAATCCATCATAGTATCGTAAATAAAACCGATGTTATTCTCATAAAGCCTTTCCAAATTGTACGATACTGCAATACCATTTTGAATTAAATTTATTAATTCTAGATTAAATTGTTTTTTAGCTAATGAATAACTATTTTTCTGTATTTCGCTCATTTCCTCACCCCATGCAATTATCATTTGTTGTTCTAAACAATTAATGCACGAGTTTTTAAGAAATGACCTCTATAAAATATAAAAAATTAATAATTAATTATAAAATCTCTTATTTTTGCTAAAGACGGATAATGAGTCCCATCTTCGCACATATTATCTAAATTGAAACCTGGTAACTGTGAGGCTTTGTTAATCATTGCTAAATCTTCCGCTGAGTATCCCTGCATGGCATAGTCAAATAGATTTATGTTATGAAAACTTCCAAGACAGATTTGATAAAGAATATCGTCGGATAACGTATACTCTGAAACCACCTTTGCTAAATCTGAATCCTCATTGTGTATCGTAGCGATGTAAACAATTGCACGATTAGACATGCTAGGATTTATTAATTGTGTAAAGTTATCTCCAAAATAACCAATTAAAAAATCAATTAATTTAGATTGTTTAGCACTCCAGTTTTCTCTTATTTGGTATTCCTGCAGTTCTGACAAGTAACCATGAGCAATGGCTACATTCAGTTCTTTATCACAATAATTAGTAACAATATTTTCCAAAGTATTATTAATGTCTTCCAGAGACATCTTATCTAAACTAGTTTTATAGCTTTCTATTAATTTCTTACAAAAGTAGTTATACAATTCATAATTAGTCACATCGATGTAAACTCCATAAACTTTGTATAAAACTTCCGAATACGACGATACTTCTTTATGTCTGAGAAGTATTAAAGTACAGACGGATAATACCCTAACATTTGGTACTTTTCTCACCTTCTTGGTTAAATCTGTAAAATTCATAAATTTAATACCTCCTTACTAAATCAAAAAAGTGCTTTGCTAAAGTGACAATGTAATTAGTAGTCTTTGAGTAAGGGTAATACTTTTAATCATTATCACTTTGCTAAAGCACTTCATAAATCTCTTCATAAATTACTTTGCTAAAGTTCTTACTAACTTATTATCGCTTTGCTAAAGCACTCCGATAAATCACTTCATAAATTATTGCAATTTATAATCGATACAGATTGATCCTGTAGCATCATCAACGCTAACAACAGATTCTGAATTCTGTGCCATTTTGTAAAATCTGTCTATATGTTTAAGAAAAATTTCTAAGGAAATTGGATTATTGTATGTCCTATTAAACTGCTCATCGTTTAAGATAGTGATAAATGTGTTTTTACAGATTGATTTACAACTATTTAAATCTTTACCATGCAGCAATAGAATAAAGTATGTAAGTAAAATAAATTTGTCTGCGCTGTTATAGTAAATAATTCTTAAAGCTTTTAGATAATTCATTATTACCGCGTAGTTCTGGCTGTACATCAGCAATGAATATGGAGTTTCTACATTATATATAACATAGAGAATAGCGTCGAATGCAATGTAAACACTGAACTTATTTTTGTACAACACAGCACAATTAATCTTGAAATTATTTAAACACCTTGCCTTGTCCATTTCATAGAAAGAACTCTCTTTTGGATAAAATAAATCAATGTTTTCCCCAATTACGAACATATTAAAATATTTCATAAATATTGTACGGCTTGTAATTCCGTATTCTTCAATGTTGTAATTTCTTAAGGTTTCTTTCTCAGCTAAATGCTCTAAACTGTATTTCAATAGTTCTAATGGTTTTTTGTAGTGACCGTAAAGATTGCGCTTACCGATGTATAAAATTTTATTCTCTTGGTCATATGTAACGTAATTTATCTCCCATTTGATATTATTATTGATTGACGATTCTATGCCTTCATCCATATAAATAAAAATATCAAGTGGTAACACCTTTTCTATCATTTTAGAATTAATCTTTATTACTATGCTTCTTTTAACATCTTTATCAATCTTCACATTTTTAAATCCGAAGTATGCTGCTGCATATTCTGCCCAAAACTTATTAAAGTGTGCTAAATCGAATTCTTTATGTGAATTGATTAATTCTGTATAACGCTTACAGTCTTGGCTAAAGAGAGCCACCCACTGCTTGTAGTCCTTTAAAGACATATCAAAAAGTTCTGAATAATAGAAACAAACAACTACTTTAAAAATGTCTTTAAGCACTGTATCATTACCAACTAAAGAATTCATATCTGTCGTAAACTGGTCTAAATCATAACCAAAGCGATCAATATCATTAGCTATGATTGCCGCGCACACGTCTCGATACGTTTGGTAATACTTGGCTAAAGCTGGCTGCTCCGAATAATAAATAAGTAAGCTAGCTGTGATCTGTTTATTGTCGGGTTGTACAAGTGTGATAGCATTGTACAGTTCCATATCGAAAATACCTTTAGAAAGTCCTTTAAATAAGTCAATAAAGTACACATCATTCTCATACCTGTTCAAAAAGTCTAACAAATTTATTGTAGTACCATTCTGTAATAGAATTTGATTATTAGGGAAATTCTTGTGTATTTTCTGTAAGCAATCTGAAATTATTAATTTATCATTACAACTTTTTGTAAATAATGTTTGTGCTATGTCTGAATCTCCAATAACATTTACAAAGCTACGATATAATTCAATGTCCTCTTTATTATTTCCTATTTTATCAAAAATATTTTGGACATAACCACCATTCAACTTAAGTGTTAAGTATTCATTTAACTTATTTAAATCATTCGTATACTGTAACGCTTCTTTCTCATTAAAATCACCTTTTTGCATTAATTTAATAAGTAAAGGAGTATCTTTCTCTTCAAGAGAAAATAATGGAATAATGTAATCTTTATACCATGGCTTGTCGTAGCAATCGCTAATCATTTCGATTTCTTTGTGGCTAGCTGTTCTAAAGGTAAAAGCGATCTTATCAAAAAAATCAGTAGGAAAGTTAATGTAATACTGCAAGAATTCTGGAGATAAGTTTACATTTCTTGTTACTTTTAGATACTGTGCTAAAACGGATAACTCCACTTGGCTAAAGTCGCAAGCCTGTACATCAGCAGTAGTTATCTTGTCTGCTATTTCATCGTCCGTGTACGCATAGAATATTACGCTTTTTGTTCTATCACAGAAGTCTTCGAAACTTTCTGAGTTAGGCCTATATCCCTGTTTTGCCATGTATTCTAAGTAGTCTTTACACAATGGTGTCAGCTTGGCTAAATCGGTTAATGCAGGCACATTACCTGCAGTACCAGTATTTGAAATTATAATGTTATTTAATCTATCTTTTTGTATATCTGCATAGGTTGTTCCGTTACTATTTCTACTATCATTTGTTACTTCATCGGTTTTATTAAATTCTGAATCTGTGACCATAGCAGCATCATCATAATCTGTGGCCATAACAGCAGCAGCTGTAGTAGCATTACCATAATCTGGGGTCATAGCAGCAGTATCTTGGTCTGTGGCATCATCAGAATTTAAATTCACACCATTGTTGCTTCCCTCATTAACTTCAATGCTTTCCTCATTAACTTTAAAGCTTTCCTCAACACCACTTGTGTTTAATGTACTTAAATCAATTTCATCATCATCGTCATCATCATCGAAATTGAACTGTGTAGCATTATTTAAAGAATTCAAATCAATTTCATCATCGTCATCGTCTTCTTCAATGTCAAAATTAAATTGTACTTGTTCTTTATCATCTTCGCTAAAGTACGACATTGGTTTTATTATTTCTTCATTGTTAAAATTTCCCACGCTATCACTCCTTTTCAATACATATTTTTATTTGTTCGATTTTAGCGTCCGACTTCAAAATTACATCTTCTTTCAGATGTGCATAAAATTTATTGCTATTTGTTTGATTATGCGAATTAACAAAAATTACATAGTACTTAGTGCTTACTTTATCAAAGATTAAATTTTCTAAATACGTGGCTAAATCTTGTGGACGATTAATTGTTGCTAAATGCAGACTGTTGTACGATGTTTTTTCTAAAGAAAAATTTAGTAAATTATCATACTTTACTGTGTAAGCATCACTTTTATCATCATTTTTCTTAATCACAGTTTTAGAACAATTTGTATTAGCCAAACTTTTTTCATAATTGATTGTTGCTAAATTAGTTATGCTTGCTTCTTGCCAATAGATGTTGGAAATTGTTACATCAACACCAGATTCAGTTATTTCTTGACTAAAGCTAAATGGAACATACAGCATAATTTTATTACTACAATCAATTAGTGGTTGCTTAATTACTTTAGTGTTTTCGTTTACTTTAATTGTTAACTGAAAATCTTTAATAAATCCAGAATCTTTAAATTCCATACAAAGAAATAAACCATTGTTTTTATGTGTTAATGATTTAATTATAAAAGGATAAGAGTTGGATTGCCCTGAGACATCAGCAGTTAATTCACCAGATTTGAACTTAAAAGTTAAAGGCTTAATCTTATAGTCTATTGAAGATTTCACTTTGCTAAAGCTGTTATCCTCGTCACTTTTGAAATCAGTAAACCTTTCTGCTTTATCATTTTCATAGTCATAGCTATCTGTATTAACTGCCGATGTACTTACAGATTTATTAATTAAAAGAATTATAATAGCCAATAGCAGTACTGCCATTACTATTATTAGTTTATTGAAGTTTTTTAATTTTTTCATAATAACTCCTCATTACTTTTTCTCAATAACTCCTCATTACTTTGCTAAAGTAATTCAAGGTATTCTGTAAGTTTTGGAGATGTACTATTTTCGCTAACAATTGCATTACCATTAACGAATACTACCTTACATAGTGGTTTGCTTAATTCATAAAATGTAAAACTATTATCGTCCCAACTTAAGAAAATGTTTCCATAAACTTTAATTCTTAAACCGGTGATAGTGCTGCAGCATACAGCTTCTGACTTCGTCAAAATAAATTGCTGTAATTTAGACCAAGTAGTGTCAGCTATGCTAAAGTCATTATCTGTGAATAAATGTGCAGCAATTTCTTTGAGCGATTCTTGGCCTAAATCGCTCAATCTGATTTCTGTGTACGTATTAGTACCTTTGTAAGAATTAATCAGTTCTTTGCATAAATGTGAATTAATGTCATTTCTGTGCATATAGTCTTTTAGCCACAGTTGTATAAGGGAATCACTTTTACCGACGTAAGAAAAGTCCTCTTTACGACTTTTAGCTTTTCTAATATAAGAAAGTTGTTCTTGAGAAAAACCCTCAGCTAAAAGTTCTTCGCATTCGACATTAATACTATTAATTATGTTTTCGACATAATATTTAAGCATATCCTTTTCGCATGGTAAATCAAGAAAAATATCTAAGTCAAATCCTGCTTCTATTGCTTCCAGATAAACTGCAAGAGTTTCTTGGCTAAAGCTGCGACCAAGTAGCTGTAAAGGCTGTACTCCAGCTTCCAATAATTTTAGAAGCAAACCATAGCAGCCCTGATTAATTGTATTATCAAGTAAAATACTGTAATTAAGATTTTTGTTCAAAGCTTTGTAAATAACTTCTTTCTGTTCTCGATTTAAATTAAAAGTATTTTTAGAATTTTCATAATTATCCAATTCCGTTGGTAAACGATTATAGATTAAATCTGTATTCTCACGTACCATAGCTAAAGACTCCACTAAAACATCTTCTTGCTCTATTACACCTGTTTCAAAAGAACTAAGAATGTCTAACATATCTAGCATATCTGGTGTTATGTAAATACGTTTTAAAGAATTTAAATCTATTGTATTAGAATTGTTTAGCTCAGGTAAATCTGGGCTAAAGCGAACCATCTCTAGCATCTTTACTTTCTTGGAGTCTTGCTTGACCTCGCACGGAAATGCTTGCTCTATGTCATACAGTGAATACACATTAGTTATCTTATAAAAATATTCTTTTCTAATTGGTAAACTAATTTTAATTTGTGTGTCTGTTTCACTCAACTTCTTAAATCCTAATACTTTTGCAGCATGTTCAATCAATATGTACTTATCTTTTGGGATATGTATAGGTGTATCTGATACACACTTAAAATAAATATTTAATAATTGTGCGGCAGATTCATGAATATTAAACTCTTGTGACTTAAAAACATATCTCTTTTCCAATTTGTTCTTTACCATCTTTTCTACGTAAACGTGCTGTGCTAAAGCATACTCAGGCATACTTGCGTAAGAATCTATTAAGTTAATCATTTCTTTAAACTTTTCAATCTTTTTTTCATCAGCTGATTGAATAGGTTCATTGCCTTCCAGCTGTGAACGTAAGAATAATTGTGATTGTGAAATCATACCTTTTTCCACAACTTTATTTTTGTATGATACATACCAACTACACTTATCAGTCTCTACTGGGCTAAAGTCAATCTGTAATGGTATGTCTGTTTTCCTCAAATCGGCTATAGAATTGATTTGTGATAAATCAATATCGTTTTCCGTATACATAAAATTATTGTAAGTATGTGTATTTGCATAATTCTTAATTACAAAAAACACAGATCCTTTTATCATTATTCCTGATTTAAAGGAGTTTACAAATTTCCATCCTCTTTTAAACAGATGGTACATTACCAATTCTTCTGCATTGTTAATGCCATTGAAAAACTCTTCTAATTTCTCTTTTTTCATGTTTATCTCCTTTTACCATAAGTTTATTTACTACAGTAGTAGTATTGTTAAAAAAGTTAAAAGCCCAAACTAGCTTTTACACTAATCTGGGCTAAAGCGTTTCCTGCCTGAAACGTTATTTTATAGCATTGATTTAAATTGTTGAGCAATGCTTGCTACGCTTTCTAATACTCCAATGTTATTCTCATCCTTAATACTTAAATTACAAAACTCCTTTACAACACTATCGAGCATCAAAGGTTCGACCAATGAATCTGCAATTACAAAACCAGAGACATGTACAATTAAATAGATTGTAATTAAATTGATGAAAGAAAATGGCAACACCTTCAACAGAAGTAATGTTTCTACTATCGCTATTACTGCTTTAATGAATGCCGATGTTAAACATACAGTGGTTGTTTTGATTAATAGTGTTGCAGAGTTCTCTAGAAAAATTACAACTGCATTCTCTGCTGCTGAACCAAGGGAATCGTTTGGATGTGTGTAACAGTATGATAAAACGCACTCATCTAGGTAATCAAAGCATTTACCAATTATGTATTTACCTCCCTTGGCTAAAGTGCTTCGACTTATTTCTGCAAACAATTCAATAGAACCGCAGGAACCGTTTTTGATCGATTCGACAATTTCTTTGGCTAAACCTCTTAGTATTTTATTAAGAATTACTATTACACTAACGGTTCCTATTCTGGAGAAAACAACTACATTCGGGTTTTTATCTGGGACACAGATTGAAGCTATTTGGAGGTGCTTTAAATACAATAAAATAGTTTTCTGGGCTAAAGAAAGTACGGCATTAAAAAGTAATGCTGTACTTATACCGCAAAATAATTGTATTAGCCAATTATTAAGTCCAATCAATTGTACACCATACTGTGCACCAAGCGTAAAGCATTTCAACAACACTAATGCAAATAAAGCATTGAAAACCAGTCTAATAAATATATACTGCAGTTTTCTCATTTTGACCTCTTTTCTTAATGATTTTCTTAATTATTTTTTAATTTAGAGTAATGCGGGTAAACTTTACACTGTACAATTCCTTTAATGTATTTTTTATTTATATACGGATTTTCCCAATAACGAGCATCACTAGAATTAGCTCTATTATCTCCCAAAAACAAGTATGAATTATCTGGCACATAGAAAACTTGATTAGTATCGCAATCAGAAGAAACATAGCTCTCTTTTAACTTTTTATCATTAATGTACACTGTGCCATCTTTCATCTCTACTTTTTCACCCGGTAATCCAACTACTCTTTTAACCAGGAGAAAGTTTTCTCCTGTCTTTTTAAAAACACAAATATCACCGCGCTTTATCTCATTGCAGAAGAATGAATTTTTAACCAGTAGCATGTCACCGATTTTAATTGTATTTAGCATACTTCCTGATGGTACTTTCGCTATGAAAAATACATTTAAAAATAATACAAGAGCTACACATAAAATACAAAAAGGTAATAATAATTTACTTAGAAAATTCCAGAAGGAATCTATGATTGAATTTTTATTTTTTGTTTTCATTCAAAATTATCCTCCTATTCGATGAAGATATCTTCTTCATCTAAATCTTCCTGAGCTAAAGCTTCGAACAATAACTTTTCTTTCGATCCCTCGTCTAAAGACTTTGCCATACTGTCGTTTGCATTTTCATAACAGAATTCAGTATTCGGTAATGAAAGCCTAATAACCTCTACTAAGTATTTAATGTATGGTAATGGTACTTCGTAAAATACCAAATTAACATTTCCCATTTTTCCCATAAATTTTAGCATTTCAATTCCAACGCTTTTTTCGTAGGAATCAATGTCATCTTTAAGAAAAGGTTCTAACACTTCCATGCTTACGTTTTTATTTCTTCTAAGAAAAGATACAGTGTCGTCGTTTGGAGCGAGTCGCTGGTGTTTAACAAAATTTCTTTCGACACTAGAAGGAACTGTGGTTGCCGCTACTAAAAGATTGTAGTCGCCTTCCCCCGATGCTAAAGCGTTCTGTAATAAATCCAAATTTGGATAATCAATTTTAAAATCATCAATACTTTTGTAAACTTTTATCATAAATCAATCTCCTTTGCTAAAGTCATTAAATCTTTTAATTCTTAATTTTAAGACTGTTTTAAATACCACATGGGTTCTTGTACCTCTAAGTATATGTACATGGTATCAAGCTTAAGTATGTACATATTTAATTCTTCCGTAGTCATCTGGTCTAAATCGACCTCATCTAGGCCAAATGCAATTTCCGAATCTCTAATGAATTCAAGAAGTGTTTCGTCTTCATTTATCTTTTTATTCAAATCTTCATGCGTATAACTGTAGTTAGGTAATACATTTGTTTTTAGATAATTTTCTATCTCTTTAGAGATATACTTGTCTAAAACGGCATTCGCTTCTTCTGCTGTTAGAAATTTATTCATAAAATACTCACCTCTTTTATTAAAGTTGTTAGCTTGGCTAAAGTAGTTATGCAACCACTTTAACTAATAGCACCATACTCTAAATGCCAAGGCATTACGGAATCTAAAACATTTAACTCACTCTTTTTGAAATCTTTCTTTTTAGTTATGTAAGCAAACATAACTTTGTTTTTATCATACTCGAACTCAAAACTCCAGCGTAAAGGTTCAATTACTTTATCTGGTAATTGTGTAACCGTAAAGCTATACGTTGACGAAGCCATTTTAATATTTCTCAATAAATTATAGTTACCATCGTCATTATAAACCTTTAGCTTTGGTTGAAAGTAATCAACGGTCTCTCCTAAGAAACCAAATACAGCTTCTCTAAAGTCTGCCGCTGAATGTACATTACTAACATCAACGTAACGATAGTAAACTCTGCTAATATGTGTTTTCTCAACTACACCATAAATTTTAGGCATACCTTTGTCTGTGAATGCACACTTTTTATAACCAAGTAAAATGCCACAGGCATCAAAACCATCTAAATCTTTTGCAGGTGACATGTAAAGATAATTCTTTAATAGTGGCTTCTTGTCACAAATATCTTCAGCACAGTTCAGTTTTGAATTAATACGACCGGTTCCCTTACTCTTATCAATAATTCGTGATTTCCAAGCCTGTGGAAAAATTGATTGTAGTTCGGTCTTGGCTAAATCTGGATTGAACTCCAAGTAAACCTCAAGCTTACCAAATAACTCGGTTAAAACTCTATACGTGTATGAACCAACATCCTTTGGAACTGGTCTCTCACAAACAATTAAATTAACTGTTTTACCTTTGACCAATGATCCTATTAAATAAAAGATATCAGCAAAATAATCTTTCTTATCTTTGTTAGCGTACTCAAGCTCTAACAGAATATTAACCAAGTTTTTAGTATCCTGAATGTAAATACCAGTACACGAAGTTGATTGGTCAATACCAATCTCATACTGTAGCTGCTTAGGTAGCTTTAATAAATCAGTAATGTCACTTACCTGCATACGTTTAAAAGTAGAAAATTCATTTTTGGAATTAATGGTAATAATTCCTGAAACTAATGCCATTGTTTAGTCTCCTCTCTATTTTTATCAATGTTTTTATTTTTATTAATGTTTTTTATCACACAATACAATTTCTGGTACAATAGGACAACCGCCCATGCACGATGTATGATGTTTACAATCTGGACAACTGTGGCTAAAGTAATTTCTAAAATCATTGAATGTGTTGCTCTCCCAGGCCTCTGCGATAGAGTACTGGGCTAAATCGACCGCCCACTTTTGTTCCTGATTATCGAAACTACATGGAAGTAGTTTCATGTCTGGAGTAATGTATGCTGACCACCTACCGCCTTCACACGTGTCTAAGCAGTTTGGGTCAACCTTGTCCAAATTAATCAAAGCTGGTACAGTGCATGAATCAAAGCCAATTTTGTACGGGAACTCCCTTTCGTTCACTAAATCAAGGAAATTCAAGAAGTCTTTGTTATCTCTAGTTATCACGTCTTCCTTAGTTCCTAAACCTACCGGTTTGTGAAGAAGAAAAATAACTGCATTAATTCCTTTGGGGAATTGTAAAGAGTAGCGCGAATAAGACTGGGCTAAATCGCCTTGTGAAGTGGACTGGATTAAACCACTGTTATTCAGTTCATCTCTTCGTAAATGTTGAAGAGCTTCTGTGAGAGTACTCTTTGAAAGTACATAATGTATGTTAGTTTTTACTCCCTCGGCTAAAAGTAAATTTATTGCTTTAAGGGTGTATGGACTTCTGTACCAACTTACTGCTACTGCTCCGCAATACTGCTTGCATAACTTGGATAACGCTTTTGTCATGCCAAAGCCAGAGGTAGTAAAGTTAGGCACAATGCCATTTTCTTTGCACACTTTTAGAATCTCTTCGAAATGTTCGTGCTGGTCTGGATCACCACATCCACCAAGTGCAAACTGAAAGGTTTTTCCTTTACACTGTTCTGCTATCTTTTTGAAGTCTTCTAGGGACATGTTGGGATTGTTGGAATGCAATCCGTCTTGATAGCAACCAATGCCGGCTTTTTGACACAGTCCTGTTTTTCCATGGATACAATGGCCCATTATTCCTACATCGAGGAGTTCTGGAAAACTAGCCATGAAAGGGTCTACTCCGGTGTCTTTTCCATTTTCTAGAATTCCTGTTCTAAAGTAGAAACCTGTTTCTTGGTTAAAGCAAGAAATGAAATTCTTATCTTTCTTAATCTTTGTTGCGCTTTTATTTTTCATTGTTTTTCTCCAATCTTGTTAGGGTCGGGCTTGGCTAACGCACTGCCATTTCCGATGTAACATCTTTGTTAAATAAGAAAACCCAAATCTCCTGTTGTAGAGAGATGGGTTGGTGTGTGTTGATATTTGTTTGTAAAACCTCCTTTCTTTTTACATAAGAAAACCAGTAGCATTTTTACTACTGGTCATGTGTTATTGTTATTTGATTGTGTGTTGTGACTTGGCTAAAGCTTTGATTGTATAAAGAGATCTTTTATTAAAGCTCTAGCTGTTCTCCCACTTTTTCCACAGCCAACTCTAAGTCTAAATCATGTAGACCATAGTAAGCCTTTTCTAGAAAATTAAGAGGTACTTTCTTAATAACATCTTTGCTTGGTATATTGTAATACCATTGGAAGTAAGCATAGAATTCTCCTATCCATTTTGGTTTGAACCCTGTCAAGGTTTCTCCTGGGCTAAAGCTGTAGTTGTCTAATTTTATAAACCATGCATAAAGATCTTCAACATCTTCATTTGCTAAATAAGCGTCTGCCTTATCAATACGTTGTCTAGTATAACTTTGCATGTACTTATCGATGAAATCCTTTGTGTCACATTCAGGAAATTTATAAGATACAAAATCAAATAGTTGTCCTTGTGTTTCTACTATTTGTTCTAAATAGGACTCACTGTATGCTCTCATGATGGCCTCCTCTACTAAAGAGTATAAGAAAACCAGTAGCCTTTTTACTACTGGTAATGTGCTGTTGTTATTTAAATTATTTCTAAGTAAAACCCAAATCTCCTATGACAGAAAAATGGGTTGTGTATGGAAGATTTGTTTCCTATTTGCTATATTTATTTAAACTAGAATAACTTCATCTTCAACGGTTTCTGTTTTGTTCTTACTATCTTAATGTTTAATTGCTTTCCAACTGTTTTGACTGCTTTCTCTATATCCATTCTAATTAACTCAGAAAAAGACTCCTTTAAAAGATCAATAGGAATTTTTTCTACTAGTTCCTCACTAGGTATATTATAATACCATTGAGCGTATGAATAAAATGCTCCTATCCAACCAGTCTTATATTCATCAAATGTATTACCAGCTTTTGGCTTATAATTATCGAATTTTACAAACCATTCATAAAGATCTTTAACATCTTTGCTAGCTAATTCCATATTAGCATGATCCAAATAACGTCTTGTATTACTTTTCATATACTTAGTTATAAAATCGTCTATATCATAATTTGGAAATGTACGTTTTACGTACATAAACATATCTGCTTGTGCGTACATAATCTGTTCCACATAAGATTCATCATAAGCTTTCATAAAAATCTCCTTTTCTAAATTGATTAAATCAAAAATATATTAATTCTCAAGCAATTTTGAGAAATCATACACTTTAACTTCGCTGCCAGTGTCTTTTACACTCTTACTGTTAGCTTCTTCTATACTCTTACTATTAGATTCGATAGCACTTGAGTTTTCTTGTGAAGAGGTAACTGGGCTAAAGCTCCTATCATCATCAATGTTCCCTGTGGTCACGTGATCTACATCCTGTCCACCATACAACTGATAGTAAATTGTTCTGGCCGGAACATTAGCTTGCATTGAGAGAATGAATTCGAAAATATCTTCCTTTGGTCTCCCGTCTCTTTTAATTTTATTTGCCAATTCTAAGTAATGGCTGGGAACGTAGCTCTCTTTTAGCCTTTTTGGCTTAAACGGTTTAAATTCGAAACCGTCCTTAAAAATGTTGTACGTGGTGTATACTGTGCTAAAGCCTAGAGTAGCCTGCATGATAGAATCATTTTTAAGAAAGTCATCAAGCAAACCATAGTACGATAGATTTCTGCCATTCACATCGTTCTCATACTTTAAAACCAAATCAATGTATGTTCCACCAAAACCGCAGGAGAAGCAATTACAAATCCCTCTTTTCTCTGAGAAAGAAAAAGAAGGAGTTTTATCGTAATGGAAAGGGCAATGTGTGAAAACATTACCCCCTCGATGTTCTAGTTCACTTTCGCTTTTAATGTAACCGTTCTTAATAAAGAAGTTAGTAAACGTGTATAGTTTACCTGCATTACCATTCTTTAAGTAGTCTTTGACTTTTTGTGCAGATTCATAGTTAATCTTTTTGTTTGAATCCATCATGTTTAAACATCACCTCTTGACTAAAGATAACACATCCCTGCCTGTCTTGGCTAAAGTTGGATGTGGGCTTCTCTTCTTTATTTAGCATTGAACTCTTCATTGAGTGCTTCCGAAACATACTCATTGATTTCCTCTTCACTTTTCTTGTTAGGATATTCCGCTATCATTTCTTTTAGAACAGACTTGTATGGCTCAAGAGTTAACTTGGCTAAGGTGGTCTCCCATCCATCCAGATTGATTGCTTCTTTCATTGCATTGCGAATTGTTTTGGCATCAATGTATTTTGGATACTGCTCAAGCATTTTCTCTAACTGTTCTCGTCTCGCTTTGTCTTTAATCTCACTGATTCCATTTCTCCATTTGATAATACGTTTTTCTTCCCTGGTTAAAGTCTTTGCGTGTGCATCGCTCTTTAGCTCTAAAGTTATATCTCGGCTAAAGCTGTCAACGACAGTTTTACAGCGTAATACTCCATTTACATCAACTGAGACATCGACTGAGATGTTTGGTTCACCTGCCGGTTTAGGGTCGATTCCGGTAATAGTAATATTGCCTAAGTAAGCAGCTTCTTCTGGAATTTTTGTGTTTCCCTGATACAGTTCAACGTTAATTGTGTTCTGATTATCAACGACTGTTGTGTAACACTTTTTGCCAACCGCCGGAAGTTCTGTAGCTTTTGGGATAATTGGCACTAAAGTATTACCTTCTCTTACATTAATTGCTAATGATAATGCATCAAAGATTTTAATATTTTTATCACCAAACTTATTTACTTTAGCAGCAATAGCAGCTCCAAGACTAACAGAAAGGTCAGGCTCCTGATTACAATTAATTCTGTAATTAGTAAAATCTCTTCTTAAATTTTCTCTGATAATCTCTGATTTAGTACTTCCACCAACGAGAACTATATCATTGATTGGATAAAGAGATTCATACTGGTTAATCAAGTCTTTAAGTAATTTAACTGTTCTTTTGTAGGTCGGGGCTAAAGACTTTTCGAAATCATGTGGTCCAATCATAACACTTTCATTAATTTCTGTTTTGGCAGCATCTTTGAGTATTGTATTAACATTGATCTTATAACTAGAACGAATATCCGTCTTTTTGTACATTTCTAAACGACGAATCATACCAGCTTTGAAAGAGTCTGAAAGTAATTCTACATTTACACCTTTTTCTTTTAATCGTTCTTCAACGATTGAGTACAGGGCTAAATCACAGTCATCGCCACCAAGGTGACTATCTCCATTCGTATCAATAACTTTGTAATGCATTTCAAAACCATTATCAGCCGTATCCGCCGCTTCATCTGCTTCATCATCAAAACCATAGATATCTCCGAAGTCATCGTCGTTTTTACTTGTACTTGAAAGTCTAATTAAAGAAATATCAAACGTTCCACCACCTAAATCATAAACCATGATGTTCTTGGCTGTTCCGTCATCTAAACCGAAAGTAAGTGATGCAGCACTTGGTTCAACAAGAAGTCCTAAAAGATTAAGACCAGCTAATTCACAAGCTTTAATAGTCGCTTCTCTTCCAGTTGTGTTGAAGTATGCAGGTACTGTTACAATAACATCGTTAATTTCCCCATACATCCCTTTAGTCTGCTTGACTAATGCTTTGAGAATTTCTGCTGAGATTTCTGCTGGTGTCATTGTAATTTCTTCACCACCGTAGCTAAAGGTTCTTGTGTAGTTGGGATCTTCCATGTGACGTTTAATTGAATAAACACAATGTTCTACTTCGTCAATTCGTCGGTATGCTTCCTCACCAACAATGAATCCCTGCTTACTACCGTTCCATAAAACACAAGATGGCATTGTCTTTTTGCCTGATGTAAGTACAATTGGTTCTGGCTTATTATTGTTAATAATTACACTAATTGCGGAATTTGTTGTTCCCAAATCAATTCCGAAGGCGGGTTCTACCCTGCCATTAAGTACCTTGGCTAAACCAGATTTGTTATCAAATAAATTCATTTGTTCCATTTTTTATTCTCCTTTAAAATAAATTATAATTAAAAAGACTCAGTCTATTTGACTAGACTGAGTCTTAATTTTAAATGTATTACGTTGTCTTAGCTAAAGCCACTATCATTCAAAGTCCCTGCTATTAAGAATACTGTTCTGCAGAGCTATCACTATCAAAGATATTAAAAGTTCTGGGTTAAAGCATTGATTAGAACAAATGCATTGTTTTGGTTGATTCTACTTTTCCCAGCTCACTGATTGCTTCTACAGGTTCTTCTTTTGTGAAAGTATTATCACTATTTGTAATGCCTGGGAAACTGGAAGTTAGCGTCTTTCATTTTCTTCTCTAGTTCATTGAGTGTAATCCCTAATTTTTCGCAAGCTCTTTCTGGTGAAATATCTCCGGATTCAACTAATTCAAATAGCATTTCTATTTTACCCGAATCTCTAATTGTTTCAGTATAAGTACACACTGTAATCACCTCTCCTTTTTCTTTCTTCTTGATGATCTCAGGAACTGCATTCCTGTAACCTTTGTCTCCGGTAAATACTGAAAACAAAGCAGCAATTTCTTCTGGATGTTTAATTTCGATAGTATTATTAGCTTTTAAGCGTAAACGCTTATCTTTGAAAAATCTAGCTACAGCTTTGAAATCACTTGTAAATTTCTCTATAACTTCATCTTCGAGAAAAGCTATATCGAATACATTAATCTTGTAGTCCTGTACGTACTTGGCTAAATCGGAAGGCAAAGCCATCATGTCATGTAGCGATCTACTAGTTTTCCATTCTCTCTCTGAGAAATTAAGAACTATCGTTATTACTGGATAAATACGTTTTCTCTTTTGGTTAGTCTGCTTTGAACTACTCTTTAAACCAAAAACCTGTGATTTGTATGCCGATGCATCGTAGTTCATAATTCTGACTGGCATCACATTATCAATAGTACTTTGATTCTCAATTCCATATGCTGCTACGCAAAATAAAGCACCACCGCCAATATCATAATACTTAAATGTATCTCTTCGTTGCTCTTTATCCTTCTCTTCTGCTTTGTAAATACTTTCTGTTGGACCATCTATGATTTTGTTTTCATCAAGATGGATGCTAGAATCACTGAATAATAAAGTATTTACAATATCAGTAAAGACTTCAGGATAATCTTCTAATTTCTTTTCTGCCATGTCTTTTTCTGCCATTTATCTTCTCCTTTTATTTATTATAACATTTTTGACTTTATTAGTCCACAAAGTCTTCTTGGCTAAATCGCTGCTTCGCAGAAGACACTGGACTAAAGCCACTGCTATGCAGAAGACGCTGGACTGAAGCCACTGCTATTAATAATACTGCTATTCAAAGCCACTGCTACTCAAAACTTGTAAGCTCTTTAAGTCGAATTGTACTTCTCTTAGTTAAGTCTGAACCACGTTCTACTTTAAAGTTAGTATCAAGTCTGGCAAAGAATTTACACTTATCATAGTCAAGAAAAGGTATGAAAGAAATGATACCATCAGAATCATCAGCGATACCAACGGTTAACTCGGACTCTAGTAAATCTTTTTCCATCTCTAGCTGAAAGCTATCCGTAGCATGCTTCATATTTGCTGAGCACCGCAGAAGCGTGTCGTAATTAATAGAAACAATCATATCTTCTGGAATCTCTAACTGAAATAATACAGAATCTTTAGAATTCACAGACAAGTACTCACTAAACTCAACCCCAGCAAGACTGCCCGTTGTTGCACATTTTAAGCTTGCTAATGGTAAATTATCATAGCCAATATTCTCACTGACAAAATTTCTTATCACTTCCATTGCCATAGGATGTATCTGTGGTAATGTACTGAAATTACTGATTCTCCCACTTTCTTTTAAATCTTTTGCGTATTTATTTGGTACAATTGTAAGCATTGTAACAATCTTCACAAAAACCACCACCTTTATTTTATTTTAGGGATTACTTGGCTAAAGCAGAAGCATAGCCCAGTAAACAAATTTCTAGTATGTCTAGTAAACAAATTTCTATTATGTCTAATAATTAAACATTTAGTATGCTTCTAATTCATACAAGTTTTCATTCTCTCCATAAGCACGATCTAACTCGGCTAAAGCAGATTCAGCCTCAGCATTTTCAATTACATCAACGTGCTGTAAGCTAGCATCGTACTCAAAAGAACAACAATTAAAACGTTTACGAAGAATAATTGGATACTTAATTACAGGTGCATCCCTACGCTTCTTGTTCTCTAACATTAACTGATCTTGTTTTCTCAAAGCTTCATTGTCTTTTAAGATAAAAGTTTCATCAGCTTCTGCTGCCAAGTTACTACTACCTTTAGTAATAAACTCACCAACTGTTTTGTCTTTAGATACTGCATTACGTGCATCGGTTGAAGGATGCGATGCAACGCATACATAAACTGGATAAGTTCTTTTAAAACTACGAAGAAAGATTGACATCTTATCAATAGATGATTTACCATTATCCTTCGTTGAGATACCAGTAAGAGCGTAACTATGATCAATGAAAACTGCATCAAATTTAGCCTTTTCATAATCTGCTACTAATTCATTGTACAAGTTGTCGTAGCTGTAACTTTCAGTCAGGTAAAGTAAATCATTTACTTCCTGCATTGCCATGGTCTTAATTTTTATGATTTCTTCTGTACATTCACTATCGTCTATCATGTGCATCATAAGTAGACTTTTATGGTATCTGACCCAAATGTATGCAAGAAGAATCTGTGCATAGATTTTAGCTCTTGTTGATTCACCGTACATGTAAACGACTTTTCTTTTCTCGGCTAAAAGCCTTGCTGTTTGCCAAATACAGAACATGGATTTACCCATATTAATTTCGCCTACGATTACTACAAATCTGTGTCTGAGGATTGGTGTTCCCGGTGTTTTTAATTCCTTGTCGCTGTAGTCGATTTCTGGGATACCGTACTGGGCTAAAGGAATATACTGAGATTTCAACGAGGCTAAAAGATTTCTTCCCTCTTCCACGTCTCCTACATTAGAAGTGACCATTTGTTCATCACTTAATCGTTCTGTTAATTCTATGTTTAATATCTGAAGATAAGATAACCAATCATTCAATCCAGAATAGTTATGTCTATCGAGATTTTGCTGACTTTGTAAAATAGCAACTTGTGTGTGAATTGATTCTGTACTCACATGTGCTAAAAAAGCTGACCTTAGCATTGGTACGTGATTGAGAGCTGTTTCACTCTCTTGTTCAAGTGAAAAACAAGTTTCATACAATTCCATTGTCATTGCATACAACTTATGGCAAGCATTTTCTTTAACCGTTTCGATTTCTAAATTACTTGGTAAACCTTCTCTTTCAAGAATTTCTTTCATTCCAACTACTGGATTTGTAATTGAATCAGCGATAGATACTTCTAATGTATTACTTAATGACTCTTCGGTAAGAACTGGGCTAAAGTCTTCGAACCTCGATTTTAAATCCTTTAACTCAGTTAGTATTTTTAATAAAATATAATATGGGCCATTGAACTCTTCTAATCTTACATATCTAAACAAGGTCTGCAAAATTTCAGTATAATAGGTAGCATTGTACCTATCATGTGGTAATAAAGCACTGATAAAAATATTGCAGGCATCCTGCAAATTCTCATCTTTATTAATATTTATTTGTAACATTTATGATAACCGCCTTTCTGATTACCATTACAATTTAAGTATAGCCTAAAGTTAGTTCTTGGCTAAAGTTGTGTGAATGCTGCTGACTGTTCTTTATTCTCCAGTCTTGACTAAAGTCTTTAATAACTTACCATCCTTTGTATACATACTGTTCAGGATGCGTAAGATGTTCTAGAAGTTCATCCTCTAAATCTAAGACTTCTGAATAATCTTTCCTAAGAACATACGATGCAATTTCACAACGTTTGTAAACATTATTGTAAAAGTAATCTACCTCTTTTGTTTTGTCTGTTATTATATAAAACACAAATAAATCTTTATCGGTAAAACCACGTTGAGCACGTCCAATCATCTGTTTTATATTAGCTGTAAACTCATAAAAAATTACATAGTCACAATCTAAATCAAGTGCTTCGGTTACAGATGTTATTACAACATCAACTGTTTTCTCTTCATTGAATTCTTTTAAGGTTTTCTGTCTTTCATCGTTTGGTGTTTTACCATTAATACAACGATAAGTAATTCCTGCTTCGTCTAAAAATGGTAGTACCCATTCTCTAACTTTGTGTCGATTAATGTAGACAAGTCCGCGTTCATTCCCATTACTTTTATTAAATTGGATAAGCTGGGCTAAAGCTTCAGCCTGCTCCGTAGCTCCTTCACCCTTACACAAGTCTGACAGCTCTGAGTACTCAGCGTCAATCTGAAATGGCATTGGATCTGTCCAAACAATAATTCCATGTGGTGCTGTTACTCTACCAAAAGCGTCTGCGTTACGTGATACAAAAAAGCAAGGGTCATCACTAATTCTGTAAGAGTTATATTTGAATGCCATTTGTAATCCGTGATAATCATGGTAGGTCTCGTTATCAAAGATGGAAGCTAATCTTGCTAGCTGTTCTATGTCTGTTGTTATTGGTGTTGCTGTTAAAGCGTAAGCATATTCAAACTTCTTGATGATTTCGTACAATTTTGCACCAACGTCGGCTGTTACGAAATTATTTAATTTATGTGCTTCATCAACGATAATGCAGTTATAGTCATTACGATGTTCAAAGAAGAAATCCATGAATGCTTGACTTGCTAAACAACTGTACGTGGCTAAAGTGACATCATAGTCCATAGCCTTACCGATGAAGTTCTGTATTGAATCTTTGGTGCCGTCAGTACAAATTACATCAAAATTTGTAAGTCTTTTAATTTTGTATGGAGTTTGTAATAACTGATTCTTAGTAACAAACATAATAAATTTACTTTTGTGTTCTTTATTATGTAGCATTTTCATAATTGCTGATGCTAAAAAGGTCTTGCCTAAACCTGTATCATAAATCGCAATTGCATGTTTGTGTGCGAGCATTTTTAATACATCAATGCTCTGTAAGTCATGTAGATTATCTTGTTCAAGTACTTTTGAGACTGCTTTACAACTTTTCATGCTACATAACTTCTTTTCCAATGACGTATAGTATGTATTAAATCGTGCCATCTTTTTACCTCTCAAATTAATTTTAATTTTATTTTTTTAAGTTTATTTTGTAGTAATGTAAAAAAGCTCATTTAGACGACTAAATCTAAATGAGCTACTGTTTTAATTTTAATTTCATGTAATGTGCAGTCTTGGCTAAAGTGTGCCAAAGCTTAGTCCATTTCTCTGGAAGACTCTATTGATATTAGTTTGCAAGAAAGGATTTCTTAAAGCAAAAAATTCTAATACTAAATACAATGTTGTCTCTGTATTTTCTTTATGTTCTTTAATTTTGGTAAAGCATGTAAAATCGTTTGCGTCTGTTTTGAAATTATTAGGAAATGTTTTACTCAATTTTAGAAAGCGTAATTGAGTTAAATCATTTACAACTTTAACCTCGTCTTGGCTAAAGGTCACATCAAGATACGTTTCACTATTCCTGATTGTCTCTAATTTCTCAGACAATACATTTAAAATTTCTATGGTAGCACCTTCTTTCTAAAACAGGGTATGTACTGTGCTTAAAGTGTGTTGTCATCACACTTTGCTATTCTTCAATAATAAACTGATTTAAAATAAAATCAGCTATAACACTTGCATGCGAGATATTTCCATTTAATAAAATTACAATAAAAATTCTAAGAAAACGGTATCCCATTGCATTCCTCATTTTGGCAGTTTTAGCATCAATCTGACTTAAAATTACAATAATACTATTAATCTTTTTTAACTCATCGCTCTTCACAATTTTTTCTGTAAAAACTAATAGTATTTCAGAAACTTGTCCCATGTTTGGATACCTAGAGTAATCAAGTCTAATTTTCTTATGAAACTTCATACGGTGGGAAACATAGCTAAGGTAAATAATACTCTTCAAAGCCTTTCGATCATTGTTCTTTCGTGTCTCTTTTGTACTGTGTGAGATAGAGTCTTTTAATTGAAGTAAGCAATCTTCAATGTTTAAATCACACAGTTTTCTTGTACCTTTTGCATTGATTTCTTTTAAACCGTAGATGTTTTCTAATTCATTTAAAATTGTGCTAAGAACCTTTGTATAAACATCTTGCTCTACCATGGCTAAAACATGTTCATTCCTGGAAGAGCATTATTGAATGGTGTAGACTGTGCTAAATCATCGCTCTGCTCACCATCTTCTTTGAGAATTTCGTATGCCTGCTGGTCGCTAATATCCCCCTTTAAAACCTGTTTAACAATATCTAAAGTAATCTTATCCTCGTCAATATTAATAATGTTTGGTCCCATCATTGCTTCAAATGGTTCCTCAAGTTCTGGGTACTCATCAAAGAAATTTAATTTAATTTTGTAGATAGACCTTAAATCATTAATGGATTTAGTGTACTCTTCTGGATTTAATCCGTAGTGCTTACAGAACTTATCATAGATTTCATCAATGTAAAATCTTTCATCCTTTTCTCGACAATTAACACTTTCCATGTCAAACTCAAAGTAAACAATGAATAATAAATTCTTAATAATATCTTTACCATAAGTAGAAAGCGTATTAAGATCCCTGAAGCTTGGACATGTCCATGAACTAGAATACTTAGTAACGATTACATTAAATTCTTTGATTATTACCAAAGTATTCTTGATGTACGCATTGAGAGAATCCCACGTCGAATAACAATGATTGTAAAATTTAACGATAGCATCAAAGTTCTGTATTTCTGCTGCTTCGATTATTTCAAGCAATTCATCGATATCATCGTCTGTTAAAACTGTTTCTAAATCAGGCTTAGCTAAAGCATTGGTTTCACTATTTTCTGAGATTTCTTTAAGATAGTCACCAATCTCCTCATCAAAGCTCTGTAATCCTTTAACGATTGAAATACTCTGATTTAAGAAATTAAATAAATCTTCAGGCTCTAAATTTCCAATAGTATAATTAGCCTGATGTTCTTTTACTACAAAATGTTTTTCCATTTTTATCCTCCATTTTTATTTAAATTTGTTGAAGCCAATCAACATCATCATTTTCCATGAAATTGTCAACTTGGCTAAAGTCATCATACTTTTGATTACTTAAAGCTATTTCTATTGTACTGTCATCTATGTACTTAGAATTTTTAACAGCAGCATCACACATTTTTTGTAATGTTTGCAATTCTTCATCTGTAAACAACAAATTCTTATTGGGTTTTTTATCTCTTTCCTGTAATTTAGTTACAGTTGTCTGATGTTTGTTTTGATAGTTTTTAACGTTTTGATTACTGTAGACTTCATTGTTAATAAACTGTTTTGGATCAATTCCTGCACAATCATACTCTAGGCAATCATTCTCCAAATAGTCATTATCAATTAAATTTTCTTCTTTCGAGTCTACAATCCGATTATCATTTTGGGATTGCTTGTAAGCCTCATCAATCTCTGAAATTATACTGCTGTTTTGTAACCTATCCAGATCTTCTTGGCTAAAGTGGTCGGAAAGACCACTTATAATTTCATCGTCATCCACATCAGCATCGTCATTAGCATCATCTTCAAAACCGTCTTCAAAACCTCCACTAAAAACATTATCAGCACTTGTTGAATTAAACTCTTCGAAAAGATTTTTAACTTCATCATCTTGAGTCTCTTCATACTGGTCTTTAGTTGTAGCTTCTTTAGCAGAATTGGAATCTTTACATTCTTTACATTCTTGTTCATTGTTTTGTGAATTGCTCAAAATTTCTTCCAATTTAGAATGAATAGAGAAATCATAGTTTTTTACAAATCCCCAGATTAACAAAATTGTTAACGGGGCTAAAGCTTGAAAAACTATTGGAAATTTACCATTTAGTAAATTCACATTGTTAAAGAAAATACCCACTACTACTTCAAGACCTATTATGAAAATAGCAATTGCTGTAGCAACTAATAACAGTTTTTCAATACGTTTTTGTTCTAAGTAAACAACTTTCTTACTAATTTCATTTACTAGTCTAAAAGGAGATAGTAGTAGCAATTCAATTATGCTTGATAAATAATCTGTAAAATTGTCATACTTAGTTTTTAAATCTTTTTCTGTGTATCTCATAGAATTACCATCACCCCAATTAAAATTGCTGAAGCGAAAGCATAATCAATTTTAATGCCAGATTTTTCTTTTCCAAAAAGTAAGACGTAAGAACTAAGTAAACAAAAAATCACAAAAGTTACAATTTTTATTATTATCTTTATTATCTCAATTACCACTCACTCTCCTCCATTCGATACTAAAATTATTTAAGAAAATCAAGGCATTCGCTTTCTCTGACATTTGAAAGTTTTCCTTTGCTATTGCAATCATACATAAAAATAAAAACTCTATCCTTATCAATGTTTTTATTTGTAAGTGTGTAAAGAATATAAGAAGAAGTTGCTTTTACCACATTAACTGATGTTGCATCTCCTTTAAACTTTAAATAGGTATTAAGTGTTCTTTCTTCGTTGTCAACAGTTAACTGATTGTAAACAGACTGTGTTGTAAGATTTCTAATCTTTAGCATGTTCTTGTCTAAATCTTCTACTTTGCTAAACTGGTAAAGGTCCTGTACCACTTCAACAGCAGTTTGCGTTCTCTTTGCTTCGATTCTCTTAATGTTTAAAGTAACAGCAAAGCACGATACCATGCTAACCATTACTATAATAATTATAGCTATCACAATAGAAAATTTTGTTAATCTTCCTCTGCTTTCATCCTTTCTATTTTCTTTTATTTTTGGCTTTTCACGTGAATTGACTGAATACTTTGTAGTTTTCTTTTCCACTCTATCACTCCTTTTATCAATCCTCTATTACTACCTTTTGCTACTCTTCTAAAATTTTCTTTACGTCATAATACATTGTTCCCATTTCGGTCTGTATCTTATAACTTCCATTAGTACCATTTAAAATAGCCTTTCCTAAAACTGAATGAATACCGAGTACTTTGTCAATTATAGTATCTCCCTTTTCGTCCAGATAAAATTGTCTTGGCTCTGCTAAAGGTTTATGGTTTTCATCGGTCTCAATAATTTCTACTTTACACCCCAAACCAATACGTGGTCCTTTGTCAATCTCAATGATTTCTACGTCAGCAAGTTCATCCGCAATTTGAATTAATCTTTGTCTACTTTGCTGGACATTTTTGGACGCTGTTGAGTACTCTTCATTTTCAGAAAGATCACCTTTATCTCGTGCTTTTCTCTGCTCATCTAAATAGAACTCTAAATCTTCATTCAGTTTTTCTTGTTCTTTTATTAAAGCATCGTAACGATACTGCGTAATTTGTTTAGAAATCAATTTTAGTTCCCTCCATTTCTTAGTTTAATTTTTCTTTCTACAGCATGTGATTAATCTAACGATACTGATTAATTCAACAATACTGAGTAATCTGTTTAGAAATTAATTTTAGTTCCCTCCATTTCTTGGTTCAACGTATGCAACTACTGAAGGGTATTTTCTATTATCTTTACTATTTGAATTTTTTAAAGAATCAAGTGAATTGTATTTATCCCATTTATAAAGTGTTTTTAAAGTGTATCTTGAAATTATAAACGTGGCTAAACCCATTCTCGCTCTTCGATTGATTAACTCGTCTAAAACGGAATAAGCATCGTACCTGTAATAAGTATGAGTTACTGTAACGAAAACTACATCACTAGTCATGTAATCATCGTAAGTAAATCTACTATACAATTTATAATCCAACTTTTCTGAAGCTAATACTAATAAACGTTTTAATTCAATCGTGTCAATAAGTGGTGCAACCGAGTATCCATTTGCCAAAGCGTATTGCATGCACGAGTAAGCAAAAACTGTCTTTGAATACCCAGGAGGTGCTATAACATACACAGATTTATTTGGCACTCCACCTCCCTTAAAAATATCATCCAACTTTGTTAGCTGGTCTAAAAACCTAACAAACAATCTATCGTTGTATCTACCAGCAATATCAAACTTTTCTGGTAACTTCTCTGTATTATCATTCTCCAGAATTCGCCTATTCCAGAAAACTCCTTTGTAAGCTGATTGTATAATTTCAGCAGATCCTTCTTCAACAAGTGTAGTTTCTGTGTTTGCCTTAACTTGGCTAAAGCTGTCCATTTTTGGCAGCTTTGAAGAACTGCCAGCAGGAGCATGCCCGCACTCAGGGCAAACACAATCAACTAATCCTTGTCCACCACAGGTAAAGCAATACTTAGACATTCTCTATTCCTCCCATGCTTTAATGTGAGTTACACGTTCATCAGAAAGGCCATAAGCGTCTTCTTGACGTTTTAACTCATCACTATCGATTTTACGTATCATAGAAGCATACTTGTATACATCTAATCCTAAATTTTTATCCATACGTTCGTTAATTTTATTTGCTAGATTAGAAAAATTACACACTTCTTTAACATCAGTATTTAGAAATGTACTATCTGGAAATACAATTAAATTCCAAAAATGTATTGGTAATTCACCAAATTTCCTATACATTGATGCATTTAAAGAACGAGTGTGTAATACATTCTGGTTTAAAGTGTTAAAAACAAATTTTGCTTTTTTATCTCTTGAACGAAGTTCCCATAGCTTATCGCTGTAAAAACCTTTCATTGATGTTATAAAATTCTTAGATTCAATTACAAAAATTCCTCCACTAGAAATCATTACAACATCAGTTTGTGTTTCTTTTTTAAGAGCGTAGCTAAATGAATTTACATTATGTAAAATGACTGCATCTGGAAAATCTTCTTTCAATTTTAAAACAACTTTAGTTTCAAACATTATTCCTAAGAACTCTAATGATCGTCTATTCATTTTTTCCTCTTAAATTACTTACATAATCATGTTGTGTGTTCACTTGGCTAAAGCCTTCCAAATCATGTTGTGTGTTCACTTGACTAAAGCCTTCCAAAGCGTATTGTGTGCTCACTTGCCTAAAGCCTTCCAAATCATTCCGTATGCATGCTGTACCTGTTTAACTCTTGCAGGAGTTATCTTGGCTAAAGCTTTGCTTATAGCTGAGTAAGTCTTTGGTCTTTTAGCTTTTAGAGATTTGTTATTAAGTAAATAGTCTCTGTAGCTTTCTGCAAAGTACTCGGAAGCACTGGATGTTACGTAGGACTTGTTGTTTCCAACATAATTATTCTTCTCACTGTTATAAATATTTTTGAATTCGTTTGTATCACAATACTGGCCTGCAACGAAAGAAACAAAATGTCCCAACTCATGGTAAACAGATGTATCAGTATTTTTTACAGTAATCCTATGATTTGAAACTGAAAATACACCACTGTATTTTTTAAGGTAAGGGTCTACATAAATTTTAAATCCTAACTGATTAAAGGCATTCTTAACACTACTGTGTGCTTTAGGAGCTAACTTTTCAACACTAATAACACCTCTGTACTTAGTGGTTGTTGTTGTAGTTGTTTTTGTTACAACAGTTGTTTTTATGACTTTAGTCTTAGAACCCTTAGTTAAAGTGGTTTTAACAATAGTTGTTGTTTCAATCTTTTTACGAATTGATGTGGCAACATTTGGTGCACTATTAGCATTTGTAGTTTTCTTACGTGTACTAGTAGTTGTTTTGTTTTTCTTTGCTTTTGAAGATAATTTTACTTTCTTAGTAGTTGTTTTTCTTGTTTGTGATACATTTGTTTTTACTGTGTCAAAAGCATTTGCTTTTACTTTAGCAGGCGTCATAGCTAAACAGCAGATACCAAGAAGTACTGCTGTTACTGTGAAAATTTTATTAAATTTTCCTTTCATCTTTAATCCCTCCAATTTTGCATTGTAGGATTAGATGAATACAGTTCTTAGTAATGTTTTGCTAAGATTGCGTACCTTGGATGGTTTAGTACTTGGCTAAAACTAGTCCTATACTTGGCTAAGGTTAGTCCGATACTAAACTTAAAAGATCTGCTGTAATTAGAATTTAATCTATCGTAGACTAAATTCTAAAAACTACATTAGCTTTTCACTAATGTAGTCTATTGCCTTGGCTAAAAGCCGTACTAACATTTCACTAATGTAGTCTGCCTTGGCTAAACTAAAAGCCATACTAGCATTTCACTAATACAGCTTTACCTGTCATTTAAAGAATGCTATGTGCATCCTACTTTTGACCTCTTACTTTTGACATCTTTTTAAAATTTATTTTTGTACTTATCTAAAGTTGTTATGCTGTCTGTTGTTGACTTTAAAACAACTCCATTTTTCTTAGTACCGTTACAATTTCAAGTTCTCCATTTTCGCACTTGACATCAATGTCTTTCACCTTACTTGTATTGTTGAAAACTTCAAGGATTGCTTCTCCAAATCCTTTAAGACGTTTTCCGCCATCCGGAAAACCCTTAACTTGGCTAAGCTCTTCTATTGTGTGAGGTTGCTTGGCTAAAAGGTTCTCGATTTCCTCATCTTTGTAAATTGTGTAAGGTAAAGTATGTCTTTGCCCTACCAATTTACTACGTAAGCTTAAAAGTAATGCTCTCTGCTGTTCAATAGTGTCTTGTGTTACTTTGTTTACATTATCTGCCATTTTTGTATCTCCTTTTAGAAATTTATAAAGGAATGCTGTTTTTACGATGGTAATTCAATTCACAGTTTTAGTTAGTAATACCATTGTATCTTAGAAGTACATATTTCTTTCCACCCTTTTTACCATAATGTACTGTATTTTTACTTCCACTCTTATTTGCGTAAATAGTTGTTCCTCGGGCTAAATCGGTTACCTTTGATTCTTTACCAGCTGTAGCTTCTGCAACTGTAAGAGTATTCCCTTTATCTTTTAAGTAAAACATAGCATGGGCCTTTTTCTCTCCAAATGTAACAAGTACATCACCAGGTTTTCTGGCTTTCCAAGCTACTCGGCTAAAGTGACCATCCTTTACCAAATCCCTGCATGATAACGCATTAATTTTCATATCAGCATCGTAAAAACTTCTCCAAATGAAAGTAGCTGCATCTAAATGGGACGGATTGTTTGAATCATAACAATAACCGTCACAACCTTTACTATGCCTGCAGGCTTTGTAAGGAGTTCCTAAACGACCGTAAATACCTTCCATCAATGAAACTTGTTTCGGGGCTAAAGTGCTCACTTCGATTCCCTGTTGACTTAACCAGGTATTCACTTTAGAATTGGTTGATGAACTTCCATTATTAGAACTGCTGTTACTACCACCCGGAACATAAGTACCAGACTTGGCTAAATTGTTCAGGTATGTTGCAGGATTGGTTGGATCTATACCAACTCCAGATACTTTTAGCATTTTAGCGTAAACGTATTTGCCCATCATGCAAGCACTCACTAAGTAACCACCACCTACTAAATCATAACAACTTACTAATGTGTGATTTTTTCCATCAGCATATTTAATTTTCTTATTAACAACACAGTAAACACTACCCCAACCACGCTTCTTATTGTATTTTGAATCATCATAATCACTGTTTGTTTCGTAAACTGTTTTGGTTTGTGCGGATGTAAGGGACTCTCCTGAAATGTTTTTGATTGCTGTGTTTAAATTACTAATACGTGATTTTACCTGGGCTAAAGCTTTACTACTACTGACGTTTTCACTTGGATAAAGCTTATTCCATGCATCTATAAAATCATTGCGATGACCGCTTAAGTATTTGTACGCATCTTGACTAAAGAACCAATTGTTTGAATGAGCTGCTATTGCTGCGAAGATTAATCGTCCTTTGTCAGAACTTGTAAGACTTGAAAGATTAGCTTTTGAGTTTGACATGTAACTAGAAAGTAGTGAAGCTGAATTATTAAGAGCAATTCCTAAATTGTAATTATTATTTTTTAATACTTTACTTGCTTTGTCACTAGACTCTTCACCGTCAGGATTATATCCGAAACCATACGCACATTGTAAAACACCACCTTCACCTCTGTTGTGTACGCTCGCGGCTAAAATGGAATTCTCCTCACTTGTAAGTGAGCCGGAGTCTACCCTATAGTGTTTAATAAAGTTATTAAAACGTCTATTAAGACTTGCTATGTTATCTGGTATGTAATGCTGTTCTGCTTTCTTTCTTCCAGAATTGCTAACACCATTAATAGTGGACTTGGCTAAAAAGATATTGTTTCCCTGCATACACCATGGAGTTCTATCCTCTGGGTTGTCTGCTCCTTCGCTCAACCATGAACAACGTCCTCCACCGAGTTTTTGCCATTCCTTGTCCCCGAAACCACGTACTGTCATTTGTTCTGGTGTCAGTCCTTTGTAACTTTGTTTCCAAACTACCTTATTATTTTTGTATGGAAGGTATGACTGGGCTAAAGTGCCATCATAAGTTCCAGTTTCATTGACCTGCATACCTAGCAAAGTACTGACTTCAACAAAGTTAGTATCTTTAGTTGTAATCTTTCCTTCTTGCAAATCTTTGTAAAGATTTAGTAATTCTTTTGCATAGCCATCATTCATTTTAGCAATTAAAAGTAAATTAACTCCTGCACCTGACGATGCGGAAGTGGTACCTTCACCTTGTGTTTCTTTACTCTTATTTCCAAATACCTTTTTTAATTTTGTTATTAATTCAGTATTTTGTGCATTAGGATCATTTGGTTGTGCATTACTTTGATTAGATACTAAATACATATAATCAGAATTGTCTGTGGCTAAATGTGAGCACAGACCTACAGTACCTAATGTTATGAATAAACCTACACCTGTAAGAAATTTTGTAAATTTCAATTTATCACCTCTTTAATTTTAAAATAAAAATACCGGTAAGCTTTTACACTTACCGGTACTATGGTGTTGATTTAATTATTTATTTCGTGGTTGTAACGTGATTGTTTAGTCTAATACAGGTAATGGAATTTCTACGCCATCCAATCCATCCAGAACAGTCTGTGCTAAAGAGAATAAAGGTAAGAACTCACAATCGGAAGGTTCTGCTTCATTCCATTTTGAGAACAACGGAGAGCTTTCTTCATAGTATTTACTAATGTTGGCGTGCTCTGCTATCTTCGCAGGAACCTTAGCTGAAGAAGTCATAATGAACTTGTGTAGGTGACCACTTTCAGATTTAATGAGAAATCCAATACTCTTTTCTTTTTTCTTTCCTTTACCTTTTCTTTTCTTCTTCACTACGCACTGAATGCTATCACCACAAAGGTGTCTATAGTTAGCTATGTCTTTGTAGATTGTGCTATAAATGAAATTATCCATTAGAGAATCTTCCCAATCAATGACACCTTGAAGCTTTGCTAAAGTTCTAAAGACAGTATGCTCTGTGAAGAATACTTTGTATTTTTTGGTGGAGATTTTCTCTTTTTTGAGATTGTAGATAGGACAGAGTTTAATTACACTAAAATCGATCAAAGCTATGATAATCCGTTCTAACTGGGTGGTTTGGATTTCTGGGCTAAAGCGTCTTAATAATTCCCATACCTCCAAGTCTAAGTCTGTGAAGGTGTTTTCCTGGGCTAGAGCTAGCCATACAATGCTAGTTAAAACTTTGTAAACAAAGACCTCACTTACATCTTCTCGTTTTGCTATGGTCTTACAAACTTTTAAGATCTGGTCGTAAATTTCATTGTAGTAATCGCCATCCTCATAGTATGTTTCTACTACCTCCGGATAACATCCTACATTCTGGTAAACCTCTAGGGCATCTGCGAACCAAATATCATTGTGTTTGCCATTTTTGTCATTTCTGCCATCTGCTTCTTGGACTCCTATGCCATCTACTATTGTAATGTAGTCTTCTTCGGCTCCGTAGAGACCTAAGAACTCTTGGAAAGTAATACCAGTCATTTTGGCAATGTAGGTAAGTGGGGAACATACAATGTTAGAATACTTGGCTAAAGAGTCCTCAAGAGTGCAAATTAATCTAAAGTCAAACTGATTTAAATAGTTTATTAAACCAGTTGGGTCTTTGCTAAACTGTAAGTTCTTTATTATCAGTACTGAATTTTTAGTATTGTCCAACGCTCCTTCATTATTGTAAATGAAAGAAAAGACAGGGTGTAACCCATGTGTATCACCATCTTGTGAAAGATCTTGGCTAAAGTCCTTAGAGTTCTGTATGTCGTTAGAGAACTTATTTGAGAACTTCTTTCCGATCTTGTCTTCTAAATCAATGATGTAATAGTGTTCGAAATTCTCTTTGACATAATGCTGAATGCTGGTTGTTTTACCAACGCAAGGTGGTCCTTGGACTACTAGAACATCATTAACATTGTGCTGCCAAATGTAAAGATCATTATCAATTTTTCTTTCTAAATACATAGAACCTCCTTAATAATTTTAGTGTTAATTCCTATTTAATGATTCATCATTATTGTGCTATTATTAGTTCTCCGTAATGCTAATTCAAATCTGTACTGCTGTTTAATGTTTGGATATTTTTCCATATCTACTTCTGACTCAAACATTTTAACTGGTCTTACCCAGACTTTGAATGGTTCCTCGGCTAAAGCGTCTAAAGCCCTGTACACCACAACGTCCTCTTCGAGGTATTCTGCATAATAAAGAATTTCATAGAGATATTTACCACTACCTAATTCATCTTCATTAACGGTTTCTCTTTTGAAATGTCTAACTATATCTCCTGGATAAAACTTATGTTTTTCTCCTAAAGTGATGCATGCTTGGCTAAAGCAGAAATTATTAGCTAATAACAATTCTGTTTTAGCCATGAAGGTCTCAAGCAGTCCACATCTAATTTTACCAGTGTAAACTTCTTGATAAACAATAAGCGCATTTCCCGTTTCTGTATGTTCTGCAAAATTAAGAATTAAGTATGATTGTCTGTTTTCTGTTGAGAAAGGCTGTTTAGCTCCAACTACGATATCTCCGATGTGTAATGTGTCATTAATCATTTTTAGTATTTCCTTTCTTGTAATAAAATTATTATTGTGTTCTTTGTTTTGGTAAAATAAAAGCACTCAGGGAATTTAGTCCTAAGTGCTTATGGTGAGTGTTATCATTCTTTTGCGGTTCTCTTGGATGTGCTGAGCATTTTGAAAGTGTGTTGCAATCCTTAGAGATATGTTAGACCTTTGTGATTTTCTTGAAGTCTTTTAGAACTCTTTTAGTGGTGTATAAGGCCTCTACCACTATCGGTCATGCAAAGGGTTGTCTGTAAGGATCTTTCTTCCACTTGGCTAAAGTGGAATCCATTTTACGTTCAAAGTAAAGTTCTTTGTTTTCTTTTGAAATCAAATTAATACCTCCTTCTTGTAATTTATTTCTTTTTCTTCTTTAATCCATACAATTTATAGATTTTCTTCTTGGAATATCGGAGAACTCTGGAGTCCGAGTATTTTTCTAAAAGTGCATTTTCCATCTCTTTGCTAAAGGTAATAAATGTTCTTTCTTCACTTTTTGTCTTTTGTAGCATGAAAAGCACCTCAGGAGTAACGTTAATAGAATATTCTGGGCTAAAGCACACATCTTTGCACTTATCAGTGTCTGCGGATGTATTCGATTTATAGCACCCATCTTTGTACTTATCAATGTCTGCAGATGTGCTTGATTCATAGCACGCATCATCATTACACTTACGTAGGAAGATGTTTTTGTCTTTAGTTAAGCATCCTGTCCTGTGAGCATCGTAAACATAAAAAGTTAAGTCTGCTGCTGCCTTTGCTTTTTCTGTGCATAGGATACTTTGGATAAAGTAGTTATGAAAAAGAATATCTGTGAAATGTAAAGTGTAGTATTCTGTATCATTTCCTTTCTGCATATCGTAGATAGGTTTCTTGGCTAAAATGCCATAGTTAATCAACTCCGTCAGTATTTCTTTTACCTGTTCGTATTTGAGTGTGCAGTTGAAGTATGTTCTTTCTAAGTAATTAGTTAAGTCAAAAGCAATGTCTGTAAAGATAAAGTTCTGTGTTAAAGCTACTTTGGTGAAAGCAGTTAAGAAATCAAAAATAACTTCGTAATTGTAACCAAAATACTTAGCGAAGTTGTAGACATAATTTATGATGATGTATTTTGGTTTGATCTTTTCTAACTCAGGATCTAAGTATGCTTCCAGACATCTTGGAAAACCTCCACACTGTTTGTACAACTTAAAGACATCTTTAGGGCTTGCTCCCATGTCTGTTGTTCTGTAAGTGTTGTAGGCTTTGCTAAACTCTTTGATTGTCATTGTTTCCATTTCCATGACAGTTAAGTCTGTTACAAGATAAGATGTGTCACCAAAGAAGTGCTGACTTATTACTGTTACTGCTATTTTACAGTTATTGTATTTTCCAAGTCGTGATACAATGCTCAGAAGTCCAAAGACATGGTCGGCATTACGAAGAATTAGTAAATTGTTTGGGTCTTCTAGGAACTCTTCCCCTGTTTCACTCTGTATGAGGAATTCTAGTTGTGTGTAGTCATCTGTTCCGACATTTCGAGGTTCTAATTTGGAATTGAACTTTATGTTAGATCTTGATTTGAAATCAGTCAGGTCAATGACTTTTACTATTTTAAAGTTTCCTGTTAAATTAAGCAAACTAGTGAACTTACCTACATCGGGTGCACCACGTACAATTAAAGGTGTCGGATTTTCTTGGCTAAAGTGTTTTAATAACTTCTTGTCTATGTCTCTTTTGAAATACATAGTAAACTCCTTTCTGAGTGTATTCTTAATGTAAATTAAAAAAAGCCAATGGCTGTTATACCAAAGGCTTCTGAGTTAAAGTAAAATATTTTATTGTTTTGGGTATGCTTGGATCTTCTTGGATCTCACTTTGTGAAGTATTCCCTTTCTATTTTACTGGGCTAAATTGTTGATAATTATGTCAAAATTAAAATAATGACATTTTATTATTATCGGATTTAAAATCCATTATTTTAAGATTACTTAATCTTTTTAACTCTTCTGGCATAATATCTTTTACTTTTTCTTGATTATGTTTATTATAATAAAATTGATGTAATGTGCCTTTAGTGTATTTCCATTTAGAATCTGAGTACTCCTCGGCTAGATGGGTGAAGTATCTTTCCCAACTTACATACTCCTTACATTCGATGTAATCTGACGGATTTTCAAGTATCTGTGTTAAATTTCCAAATGAAATAACACCTGCTTTTAAAAGTACCCATTCGAAACTTTCTGGTAAATAAAAAGTAATACGTTTGTCAAAATCAGATTCCAAAAACTCATAACAATCACTAATCAGTGAACCAAATGCTGCACCATCTACAATACAAAGAATATTTTTGGCTTTAGCTGAAATAAGTTCATTTAAAATATTTGCAGCACCACCTGCGCTTATTACTTCTACTTGGTTAAAGAAGTGACTATAAAATTGATAACCTGATTTAGAATCTTCAGTGATAATTAAATCAATATTAGAATTTATTTCAGGAAAATTAGAATAAACTTCTTTAAATGTGTAAACCTGTTGTAAACCTTTTTTACTACTCTCTATTTTATAAATTTCTTGAAAACTATAAGGTAAAGTTTTTATTGAATTTCTACTTACTATTACAAAGTAATTACCAGATAAGGCAACATATTCAGCAAATTCTACTGAATAAATAAATCTGTTATTTTCTTCGATAAAAATAATTGTATCGTACAATCCTTCAAAAACCTCTAACCAGTTTCGACTTTGATCGCTTCTTAAATAAACAAAATAATTAGCATTTGTGATAACCTTACATGTATGCTTTTTCTCTATAGTTTTAGAATCTTGTAAAATTTCAAGTAACGTAGTTTTTCCTGTTGCGCTATTACCTTCTAAAATTGTAATATTTCGTTTTACATCAAAAGAATAAAATTGTTTTTTATTACTCACTTCAAAATGAAAAATACCTTTCATTTCATCACCCCTAATCAAAAATAGCTTCGGGTAATTTACCGGAAGTAACCATTGCTTCTGCTTTGAATAATTCTAAAACATAATCTTGCATAGTACGAACCTCTTTACCTGTATTTAAAATCTTTATACAAAAATTATTCTCAAAACGCATAATGTGCTCCAAATATACTACTAAATCTTCATGCTGAATCAAAGCTTTTTCTTCGGCAATTTTAAGAATCCATTTTGCACAATTATCTCCACAATTCGAAATATTGTAAATAAAATTAGGATCTTTAAGTAAAAGAATTAAAACTTTAACTCCTCCTGATAAATGTGTTGGTGCAATTGGACCAAGTACAGGACTAATAATTAAGTATGGACCAACCACTTCGGAATCATCAACATCTTTTACCATTTCTTTTACGAGTGGATCATCAAACCATTCTGGTTCAAAAACACCATCGAAATAAAGAGGTGCATTTGTCAATACAGTTACATTTCCACCTTTATACCAAACATTTAGCATACTATTTCTCCTTTCTATTTTACTGGGCTAAAAACTAAAATTCGTACTTAGCAGTTGCTGCGCTCCTTTGATCTAAAGATAGCAGTACTGCCATTTTAGTTCTATTGGCTAAATCACAAGTCTTTACCTCTGTCATGGATTGCGGACTTGCTACTCAATTAAAGCCTTGTTCTATTAAAGTCCCAAAAGGCTGTTACACCTAGAGGGACTGGACTAAATCGAAGCAAAGAGTTCTTGGCTAAATCTCTTACTCCTATTTAATGTTCTCATTAAAATCTCTTGTCTTGAATTGCTCAAGCATGTATTGAGGTACAACAGTTCTGTAGATAGCTTTATCGACATCAACTCCTGTGTCGTAGAGAATTGCAAAACAGTTTTGCCATCTGTTGGTGGATTTGTCGTTAATCTTCTCTAGCTGCTTCTGAATTGGCTTACAACCGTACTCCTTGACTAAAAGGTCAATATCACCGTCCTCTAACTTACCAACTATCTTGGTGGTAATGTTGGACTTAATAGCATTCAATTCATTATTGTTGAAAACTGATACAGCATTGAGCAACAGGAAAATCATTACGTTGTTACTTCTAGAACCTGTTACAGCATGACTTATTGTTTCTACTAGTTTACCAAATTGATTACTTCTTTGCAACTCTTCGTAGAAAGCCGCTGTATGTAACTTCTGCTCTTTTCTAATGGATTGCTTTTTCGTGTCTAAATATTGCACCATAAAAACTCTTAGAGTGTCCATTGTGTCAAGCATTACATCGGCGTTCTTATTAAAAGAGTAGATTACTAATGGTTTTCTAAGAACCTCAGCTACGGTAATTTCATTCTTAAATGCTTTGCTGTAACGTCCCTCTGTTACAAAGTAAGTTGAGCAGCGAGTTCTAATTACTGAGCATAATTCACGCTGATCTTCGCTATAAGATTTGGTCGTGGCTAAATCGGAAATAATATCAATAATATCAGCGTACTTCATTCTTCTTGTATTAACAAATGTTTTTGGATTCTTTGAATCCACGTTATTCTGTGAAAAGTACTTTAAGACTGCCTGCTCTAAAATGGTTTCTAAGTCGGTGACGTTACCCTCTTCTGGTTTTAAATTAACCATGATTGAAAGTAAGTTAACTGTTGCCCTTACTGCCATTCTAAAGTAGTATTCGCAGTTCTCTCTTGTACATCCAAAGTCATCAAGTCTCATTGTGTTGACAAAACGTGGATTCTCGTCGTCCATATTAATCTCAACACCATCAACAAACTTAAGAAGTTTTCTCCATTCACGACCTTTAATATCAATGGCTGAAACATGAATATCTAACGCTATCAGACTTAGAGCAATTTGAAAAGCACTAAATGTCTTACCTGCACCAGACTTCGCTAACATCATTATTACCTGTGCTGCTCCTGAGTTAAAGAAGTCTACCATCAATGGTAGTTTCGTCTCGGCATCCAAACCAAGTAGCAATCCTTTACCACCAACGAGACCTTTTGTCTTGTATGGCATTTGCTCAGTTAAATTCTCATTGCTCATTAACATTGGGGCAAATCGACGTACATCATCTCTAATGTATGTCGCAGGTCCGAAGTTAGATAAGTATGTTCCAATCCTGCCTACAACTTCTTTAAACCCTACATTAAGTGAGCCAAGCAAAGACATTAATTCTTTCTTGTAGATTTTCATGTCTCTTTTAGTAGGTGCAGACGCTTGTATGAAATAGTATGTGTGTACAAAAGTACCACCACTTGTAGCTGTTTGATAGATATAATTATAGCTATCATAGTTATCTTTAATTCTATCTAACTGATGTTTTGTAATATAAAACTTCCTACCGTCTTGTGTGTAACCAGTGTGTCCAGTTGCTTGCTCAGACTGTGATAACTGGTTAAAGACTGCATTGTATTTAGCATAATCATCCTCAGCACGGTGGAATTGTCTTTTGAAGACATCATTATTTACATTCATTCGTAAAGGAACGTTGTAGGTGTGTACAATTGTTTTTACCGTTGGGCACAACTTGAACATTTCTTTACGAATTACTTCTGTTATGTTTAAATCATTATGTACAGGAAAAGAGTAAATGTACCAAGCTTTACTAATCATTTTATGTGTAACAAAACGATCATAAAGTGGTTTAATCCCTAAAAGAGAAATTTTTTCCTGATTTATCAGATTGCCACCAGATAACCAATTGGCGAAGTAATCTGAATATAAATCTATTAATCTCAAATAATTACCTCCTATATCTAGGAACTGTGTTGACTCCCTTCGGCGCTACGCGCCTCCGGTCAAACAACTGGGTCGCTTCGCTCCCAGCTCTCACTGTGCTAAAGCTTAACTCAGTGGCTGTCGCTGTTCTTACGGGGCTAAAGCAACCGCATCAAATTGACTCAGCAAAGAATTTACTAAGGGCATAAATTCTTGTAATTACAGGACGTGATGATAGGAATAAAAATCTTCTTTCTCTGTCTTTCATCTCCTCTGTTTTTAATTCTGGATAATAATCCCATGAGATTCCCTTTTCCTCATCACCTGCAAAATTAACTATTGTGTTCTCTTTTTTAATATTGTAGGACTCTAAATGTTTTAAGGTTCTACACAGGTTAAATTGTAAGTAGCTTCCACTAAAAATTAAGTCATTCAAATCTTTGTGGTCAAACACTAATAAAACATCTAAGTTAGAATTATTAGTTAAGAGAACATCGAACAATTTTCTGTAGTCTGCCGTTTTACAAATAAAATTATGTACAATGGCTTCTTCCGATGTAAATTTATTGTATAATCTGTAGTAATAGTTTGGAAGAGTTGAAAGCTTTCTTGTCTTCGCACTGTCATAGAGTCTAACAACTTTAACTGATTTGTGATACTGATTTGTAAACACATAATACAGTGTTTCAATAAAAGTATCCAAATAAATTAAATCTTCGAATTCTTTGAAATAAATAATTAAAGGTCTGTTTGTATACTTGGTTAAATCAACCTTTTCGTAAACATCTGCCGAAAGGACCGATTCATAAGTTTTTAAAGAAGTGTTTAATTTAAATACTTTTTGTACAATGTCTGCATAACCTTCTACGAATTTAGAATTCTCTTTTTCTAATTTAAGATTTTTTGCGTCCGATACCTCATACAATTCTTTGTATCTATCACGATCAGTAATCGTTAAATCTAAGGTATCTTTCAATGACAAGTATTCATTAGCGAGACTTCTTAATCCTGCATTATAATTAACTGTGTCTTTTAGAATTCGCTTAGCTAAATCTCTGTTGGTAGTCTGCGTCACATCTATCTGTAATTCTTCAGGTGCCTTGGCTAAAGTGGTGTCCCCGTAGACAGCACTTTGAACGAGATCGAAGTCAAGAAAAGTAATATCACAACTATAAAGAGTCGCAATTCCATTAAGTCTTCCCTTAAACTGTTCAACATTACCAAGACAAAAGATATCTAAATCAAAAAGCTCTTTGTACAAGATAAGGTCTGATACTGAGTTAGCTTTGTTGAAGTATCCTTCAAGAATAATTAATGTTTTGGTTTCTGCGATTAACTCTTTTGTAAGTTCGCTAAAATTGTTTATGAAACTTATTCCATACAAACCAATTTCAGATACATTTGTTTTGATTTTTAATCTACTTGTATCATCCAAATACAGGATTGCCCGTAAGTGTTTGGTACTTTCTACACCGAATTCATTATCATAATTTGTGGTTGAATTATTTTTCTGTAAATTCATTGGCATTCAATTACTCCTTTCTTTATTTTAGTAAAATACGTAACTCTGCTAAAGCTCTTACACCTCCAACAGCTTAATGCAGAAGCTCCGGGCTAATGCTCTTACACCTCCAGTAGCTTAATGTAGAAGCTCTTGGCTAAAGCTCTTACACCTCCAACAGCTTAATGCAGAAGTACGCACCTAAATGTAAGTCTTCGAATTTAATTGGAGATACAACTTTACACTGATTTGCTAAAATTTCTTTACAAGTCTTGTCATCAAGTAAGATTGAGTCGTCCATCACATTAATAACATTATTTAAAATTACCATTGTATGTGCCTTGTCAACCACTCTGCTAACGTAGGTATTCATCAGCTCAACGTCGTGCTGTATTACGGATGTACAGAGAAATAACTTTGATAGCATGTCACCAACAATTTTCACGGCTTTTTCCATATAATTGATTGATGTTACAATAAAAACATAATCATAAGTATCTACTCTGCTAAAGAAATTCTGTAGGAACTCTGACTTAACATTTCTCTCTTTTTCGTTAGTTAGACCGCATACTCCAATTACTCCCTTTTCAACTTTACAATTCTGCAGTAATTCAATCATACTGTACTGTTTGCACTTAATTCGATTTAATACCATTGTGTCATAAACATCCTGATTATCTGTGTAATCTAATACCAACAGTGACTTCCCTAAATCGATTGCAGACGTGGCTAAAGCACAGGTCCAAGTTGTAATGCCTGACTTGGCTAAACCGGAGATACAAATTGTTTTGTTACCATGTAAGATAGAATCAAAACTAACTGAACCAAACGAAGGTCTTACAAACTTCTTCATTGGTTTCATACTGTCAACGTATTCAATACCACTTTCAGTCCTGCTTGCATTTTCTTTTGCCTTTTCATAGTTTCGGTTAGACTCATAATCGAATGGCTCAATGGTTAAACCTGTATCCAATTCTGGAAGAAATACTTCTTTTGATTCATTTGAATTCTCAACCCTGTATACATTTTTACGTTTATTTTTAAATTTAACGCTTTCAGTAACTCCAAGTAATTGATTATAAATGTCCTCATAAGTCATGGTACTTTCAGACCGTTTGACCTGATAATTGGTGTAGCCAACGTCCTCCATTACTGATTTAAAATACTCGATTGCTTTTGTATTCTCATCTGGATTACCATTCACAATGCATGTAATTTCGCCTGGATCAAAAAAGCTTGACTTGGCTAAAAGGTTCTTAAGAATTCCCATATCATACCTAATACTGATTTCATCAGGTTGATACAAGTACAACATTTTATCGACTTTAATGATAGAATTCTTTATTTCATTAGAATTTTTACTTAAAGATTCATAGTAAAAAGGAACTTCAAATGTACCTCTTTCTGTCATAAAATCTCTAAGATTTTTAGAATTCTTTCCTGCTACGATTAATAATTTACTCATAGCTAAACTCCTTTCTCTTTTAATTTTATTTAAAAATAAAAATCCTAAAGAGCTTTGACACTCTCTAGGATTGGCACTTTAGCTAGTTGTCTTGGCTAAAGTCTTCTTCGTCGTTCTGAATTTCTTCATACGTTTTAACTATTTTTTTCTCGCCAGTTACTAAGATTGCATCTGTATTTAAATCTGACTTGAATACCCTACCATCGTTTGATTTTAATGAAATAATTTTTACGATTTCACTAAAATTACTATCAATTCCCTCTGACAGTTCGATAGCTTTCATCATGGCTAAATCGATGGCTTCAACACTGTAGAACTCTCTATAGAAGTCTAATGTCTGACTTAGGTCTAAGAAAGTTATTTGTCTAAAGCAGGTGATATGCCCCCTAAAGATTTTTAAAAGATGTTTAATAACAGCTTCCAAATCTTCCAATTGATAACTCGATGCAGTCTGAAAACTTAAGTACAGCTGATCTACATTACACTCTTGAAGTGATACTCTGATTATTTCGTCAGACATGGCTAAAATGTGAGGCTTTAAATCCTCATACTTCGTAGCATTTACATTGGCAATGTAATTATCAAACTCTCTGGATTTCTTAAAGTTTTCTGAATCACTTACTGTTCTAAATGTGAAATTATTATTTGTCAAAACTTTGAATGCTTCTTCTAAACACTGCTTTGTTTCATTAGCTTTATAATTTTCATTAGAACCGAACTTAAATCGAATAGTGCATGTAGCTTGTCCATTATCGTACTCAAAAGCATGCACGTAAGCATTTCGGCTTACTTGTATCTCATGCGTAGAGTCTTTTCTTAAATGCATAAAACGTGCAAAAGAATCACTATTCTTATCTGAGTATTCACGCATTTTAGCTTCTTCATTAAATATCACGTATCTAAAGATAAAGATACCAAAAAAGATAAAGATAGCTAACTGGACTAAAACGAGTACAAACATAGGGAGTCCAGCCATAATTACAAGTACTCTATGTAAGATTATAAATAGAAAGAAATTTGCCATTAGAAACAATGAAACTATAAAGGTAGTTTTATCTGCACCAACCAATTTTTGTCGATTTGCAACCCTTTCGTAAATGTCTAATGGATAAATCTTGTCTCTTTTATCTCTCATCGTCTGTTACCCCCTTTGTTTTCATCACCTTCGTAAATCCCTTCAATCAAATCATTACTAGCGTTATAATTGCTTTCATAATCGAAGGAACCAACTGAGTTGTCTGCAAAGTCATCAATATCACTATCAATTCGGTATGAGTCGAAAACACTTCTTTCTCCTTGGCTAAAGTCGGAGTAAGAATTTCTCTGTCCATAGTTTACGTTAGTTGTATTAACCTGCATATTTTGCTGCATACCTCTACCAAAAGGCAGATGCTTGGCTAAACCGGTGATCTTTGCATTAATTGTTTCATTACCTAATGTTGCAAAACCTTTTACTAATGAACTAAGTAATACTGCTAAAACATAGGTTACAAGGGCTAAGACTAATAGAGTTAAGAGCAGGGCTAAAGGACTGCCATTAAGCTTTGAGACACCTACAAGGCACAAGCTTAAAATGGTAAACAATGCAAATACGATTACATTGCACTTTAGATAACCTGTAATAGGTGCTTTCAAATCATTTTGAGTAAATAGTTTAACTACAAGTAACGTGGCTAAAGCTACATAAAGCACCGACACTAAAAGTTTCAAAATAAAAACAACGAGATACATAAGTACAACATCAATATCAAAGATAACTAAGAAAAACCATCCAAGATCATTTCCAACATAATTAACAATGTCCATATCTAAATTGACATATTTATTATAATCACTTGTGTAAATACACTTAGCTATATCTCCAAGATTATATTCATCATAGTTAATACAGTATGGATATAACCAGTTTCCGTATTCACTTGCCTGCTGAGTGAACGCAACCAAAGCTCTTAATGAAATAAGTTTAATCATAGTATCATCAGACATTGAACCAACCTCGTCAGACATATCATAAATAAACTTCTTTGTTTGATAATTTACGTATACAACTAAAGAATTCAATTTATCCTTGACAGGTTCCCAGTCTGCGGTGTAGTAACCATTCTTTCTTAATGTTTGTGCCCATAAAGTCTTTTTCTCACTATCACCAAGATTGTATACTAAATCACCAATGCCTAAGTAATCAGTACCACTGCCAAACTCTTTAGTTAACTCTTCTTCCACAGTCTTGTTATTTAAAGCCTCTTCCTCTTGGTCTGAATCAGACAAATTAGTTTCTTCAACATCATTTTGCTTGTAATTACCAGGAGTTGTGAAAACTGGACTATTTACAAAACTGTAAACTAAGTAACTATCTTTTACTGTGCTCTGTGCATACGTTGTTGTTTTTCTCGGAATGTCGTAGATCTGGGCTAAAGCGTTTAGCTTGCCAACAAATCCATCGACAATTTGATAGTAAGGAGCATAGTAATCTAAGTTATTACTAACTGTTTTTGTAGCCTTTAAAGTGTAAGTACCTTCGCCACTGTCTTCGTAAGAACCAGTAATTGGTAATGTATTAAAGAGAACATCAGCACTTATCTTAAGTTTATCACCCTCAGCGTAAAGACCAGAAGCTTGATCAACGATGTATTTTTTACCACCTAATAACTGTGATTGCTCCACATTAAGAGAATCCGCAAAGTCTGCAAAATCTTTCGTACTCACTTTATACAATGTTAATGAAGTTGTTTGATTTAAGAAATCCCCATCATTGCCAACACTAGAAACATGTGTATCCTCAATATCATTAATTTCAGCAGACGTTCCTAAAACTTGATAAGTAAGATTTTCACTCACATTATTAATAACAGAATTGTAAGCTAAAGGTAAATATACTGGTACAATATTAACAAAAGCGTAAGTAATAGCCAAACTAACTACTACCATAACTACTGACTCTATCAAATCTCTTCGCATACGCATGAACGCAGCTAAAAAGATTAATGCAACAATAAAACAGAATGGAATCCAATACTGCCTAATCATTCCAAGAAGATTTCCAAGAATTGGATCAGTGTAAGTATTCTTTAGTCCAATGACACCATCCAGTTTACCTAACTTACTAAAGATTGAATTGCTCAAATCAATCAACTGTGTTGTAAATCTTTCAAGCGTATTCTTTACATAAGTATCGTATTGCAACTGGAAGTTTTTCGCATAACCAACAGGATTGTTTGTACCATTTGAATTACAAAAGATAAAGTTATGACAAATATAATTATCATTTAATTTAGATGTACTACCACTCTCGCTGGCATCTCTTGTATAGTAAGTATATAAATTACTAGCGATGGATGCACCAACCGAACCATCAGTATCATCTTTAGGTACATACGGAAAGATTATCTTATCGTCAACCAATGGTGTCTTTTTCATTACAATAGAACTCCAATTATACAAATCGGAATTCTTCCAATTTTGGTAAGAACCTATTGCATAACGTCCAGTGGATAAAATATCTAAGCTGTCAACACTGTTCGCATAAAACTCTCGTTGGAGCTTGGCTAAAGCGATCTCGCTTGTTTCATCAACACTGTCATCACCATTAATTAAATAAGCACTTACATCAGCATCGGTGTAATCTTCATCCATCGTATTAGCCATGGCTAAATATTTACCAACATCATTCTTTGAAGTGAATTGTAAGTTTTCACTATTTGTGATATTGGATGGATAATTATTCATCCAAGCTGCTGTATATGGATTATAATTAGCATTGTCACTGTACAATAAAGGATTGGATGCTCCTGGCAAAATTACCAAGTTATCATCAGTAACGATATCTCCGTAGCAATTCATATACAAAAATCTAGATGACTTGCTCTTTATGATGCTTAATGCACTTGCATTCTTAAGAATGTTTCTAAGCAGCATTGATGTTGTGTTATCAACTGCTCGTTCATAATCTGTGCCGTAGAATAAAACAGGCTGCGTCATAATATTTTCATCAGTCACTTCATCATATGAATAGGTGGCTGTGTCTAAATTATATTTCTTTTCCTGCGTGCTTTCTACAGCTGGAGTTGTGGTTGTAGTTGTTACTGCTGTTGTACTTGATTCTGTACTAGTGTCATTGCTAGCATTGTTAGAATCAGTGTCTTCATCATTGTTAGAATTCGCATCTGTGTTTGTATTACCAGAAGTCTCTGTTGTCTTATTTTTAGCATTTTTTACAGCATCATTAACTTTATTTTTGACCTTTTCAATTTGATTATTATTCTTGTTAGTTGTGTTATTATTTTTGTTAGTTGCGTTATTATTTTGATTATTCGTTTTAGCAGCATAAACCTCCAATGGTTGGAAGTTCTTGGCTAAAGCTTCTAGAATCCTGTCGTTGCTAGCTTTTGTCTTCTCGCCTTTAGAGAAGTCGTATTTTGTTAATATTACATTTTGTTCTTTCTTCTTTGTGTTTGATGGATAGTAGTAACCATTAGCTTTATACTCTGCTATAATGTAGTTATACTTAGTTCCAACACCGGCGTAGCTTGCTTCTTTATTTCTTGTGTATCCTTTAATCTTGCTTTCTTTAAAGTCCTTGGTTAAAGTGATACAGTTTTTAGTAATGTCACCTGTGTAAATGAAAATGCCTTTGTTGTTTCCTTTACTAATAGCCTTTTTAGTGTAAGCTTTAGCATTGCTTTTAGTTACTCCATTATTACCGTAAAGCTTACTTAATCCACTGATGTAAGTAGGGATTGGTTTTTCAGTTAAGTAGGTTTTTGCTTCTTCATAGCAGGTTCTGCCACTCTGTCCCTTGAAAGCTTTGTAAGCGTCGGTAGCAAGCTGAAGATTATTAATTGCTGTGTCTAAAGTAACTTCTTTGTACTTAATGTTAAGCACCGTGGCTAAAATGGTTCCAGTCGTTGTTGTGATAGCTGGATTATTGAAATTGGTCATGCCAGCCATCTTTTTAAGATCTGCACAATCCTGCTCAAAACGTCCTTTGATTGGATTAAGAACTGACTTATTTGCTTTTAACTTTTTAGCCGATAAGTAATCTTCATGTGTTTCTATTACATCAATTAAAAGTTTATTAAATGTACCTTGGTCATTGTAGTCATCTACTTTAATTTCTTTCTTTTCACCATTTTTGTAATCTTTCTCTAAAGAATCTAATGTTGTTGTATCACCTGTATCTTTAGATTTATTTACTTCATCACCTTCTGTATCTGTATTATCATCTGTGTTAAAGGACTCTTGAACCTCCTGTGTAACTGTATCGGCTAAATCGTCTTTGTAGTACACCCAAGCATTTCCTTCTGTGCTAAAGCGGAACTTACCCTGAATTGCTACTAAAGCTCCTGAGTTACCTTCTTCAATATCTTTGAAAAATTCGCTTACAGTAAGAAGTTTTGCTGTGCCTGTTGGGTTACCATTGGAGTCAATGCTTCGTTTGTAAAGAGGTTTTCTATAGTCTTTTGTGTTGTTATACAAATTAACAAGATTTTTGGCAGTTGTTTCGTTTTTGGTTAATTTAATTAATGATTTTGTAAAAGTATCATTACCTGCATAACTTTGTAATGGCAAGTAAGTACCAGATGCGGCCAAAATAGCAAAGTAAGCTCCTTTCAGAGCATAAGACTCCTTTGACACAATCTGTCCATGATACATCTCAGCATCACAGAGTTCAGTAATGTAATCCTTAGTATCACTAACATTTAAATCAACAGATTTTAATGTTTCTTCGTAAGCTTCTTTACCTACAGTAAGAATTTTAGAATAAGTCGTTATTAACTTATTAATCTTTTTCTTTGCAGTTTCATTGTTTTTCTCGCCTTCTACAATAGAAAAAGTCTTACTAGTATCATCAGCTTTTAACGGTGTTAAAGATGTAAGATCCCTTTGAGCATCCTGATAAGTGATTATGATTTTGTACAAATTTGATAAAGTAACTGTATTCTTTTTAAGAATCTTTTCTTTATCAGTATTATCTGTGGCATTATCGTAATCTTTTTGGATTGCCCCAAGTTCCTTGTCTAAATAGGAAGGAATTACATTAATGAGATTTTCTTTCACATTCTCATAATTAAAGTTCTGTTCTGATAGAGTTAAGCAGTCGTACTTAGAGGACTCTAATGAGTACATCTTATTAAACTGTTCTACTAAAGTTTTGTACTTCTCACAGTAGTAAGTTTTTTCAGCTGTGCTAAAGTTTAGAGAAGTCTCTTTCTCTATCAGTTTTGAATACATTCCAATCTCAGTAATAATACGGAGATTGTATAACAATGTGTATTCACTTATAGCTTTCGTTGTGTATTGATTTTCCAATTCTACACAACGATTTAAAATACTTTGACGTTGATCTTCCACGGTTCTAGTGTCTGCTCTAACCGGTATGCTGTATGAAGAAATTACAGAACTCGCAGTCAAAATTAAAACTAAACTGAATACAATTAATTTTTTGAATTGTCGCATTTTACCTCCTTTTACGCCAATTCATTAATCTGTATAACACAAGGTTATCACTCAATTAAAATTGATTAACAACCTAAAAGGGATTAATAGCTTTTACACTATTAACCCCTGAAATTATTGTAGTAACAAAACTTAGCTAAAGCATTATCTGACATTACTTTGCTAAAGCTGTGTCTGACATTACCTTTGCTAAAGCATTGCTACTGCATTGCTACTGTTTTCCACTATTCTTTTTGCTTGTACTAGAATTTGATTTTCCACTAGATGTTCCATTCTTAGTTGGTTTTGCTCCATCGTCAGCTTTGTGCCAATACATCGTCTCGTCGGAATTCTTCTTTCTACTGATGGTGACATGAATGTAGTTACCATTAGCGGAGGAATTTAATCCAACGTCGTATGCAGAGATTACCAGTTCGACTGCATTGGAGATCTTGTAGCTATCTTTAGTACTGTTGGAGATTACAGTATATGTTAAGTTCTTAGCATCGTCCTCGCCCTTGAAACCTGTGGTGTTTCCAATTGCCTTTGCTAACGTGTCAGCATCCGTGAAAATAGAACCTTTACCCTTACCGATAGAAATTGTCTTATTCGTTGAACCTTTGTAAAGTTTCATATCACTTTTATTGTAACCTTTACCTGTGAGGAAAATGCTATCAACATAACTTCCGACTGACTGCTGAGTATCGCTTGTGTAGTCCCTACCATTCTTGAGTGCCTGCTTGTAGACAGCTTTGACCATATCTTGCATAAAATCACCATAGTCACTGTCGCTGGCATCCCATGAGAACTTATAAGCTTTACCTGTGTTCATTGCAGTACTAACAATTGAATTAAGATCTGTAGAAACTAACTGATCTGCAGCAGTTCCCATTGCATCAACGATAACTCCGTATCCTTGCCAAAGAGTTCCATTGTAGCCCATAGCAAAGAAGAAAATCATCATGATTGTCGGGATTGCTGTTTTTAACATGTAAGTTGTACAACTGTCATCTTCCTGCACATTAAAAGCCATTCTTTCCGGATTATAGTCAGAGTACTTTTTAACGTCTGGAAGTAAACTTAAAAGAAAACCTACAATAGCATCAAGACCAGTTCCATACTGTCCTCCACCTTGCATAGCATTAGTGAACATTGAACGGATACCAAAAGCATCTCTTCCGCTACCACCACTAAGGCTACTTTTGATTTCATGAACCGTATCAAAGGTATTACGCCCTGCTAAATACAGCAATGAAATCAATCTTTGATAGCAAACTAAGAAAAGTCCAATCATGCTGAACACTGAAATGATGTAGCTCATGAGTTTACCAACCCAGTTAAACTTATCAATAGTTTTCAAACTTCCTCGAAAAGCGTAGGAATCAAACAAATCTAACAGGTTATCGGCTAAAGCTAAATGAATAGTATTTAATACTAAGTAAGCACACATTGCGATTAGAAGTAGTTCTAGGATTATGGCTGTGTCTCGTTTCTGTCTTTCTAATTCTAAATTAACAACTTCTAAATTCAAAGTGCTCAACCTCCTAATGCGGTAGTATAAACATTACCACATAAATTATTGCTACGTTAATGAGTGACGTTGTGAAGAACCTTGCTAAAGTAGGCTCTGTGTCCAAGTTGTAAATTCCAAGAGTAAAGACTTTGATTAAATCGATTCCTCTAAAGGATTGCATTCTTGTAGGATTTGCTATCATCTCTAACAAATGTCTACCAATTCCATAACGCAAAATACCGTATACTAACCAGCTAATTACTGTTAAGTACGAGGCTAAAGCAATTATGATATTATAAATCAATCCACGAGAATCATCGAAAAATCTATCTCTAAATCTCTTAAGGAATTCCTTTTTGGCAACCTTTGCAAACTCAGAAAGATTAAACTTAGACATACTTAATGTAGCATTTACGTTGCTAAATCTGTCATAGTCTAATTTCTCACTAAGAAATGGTAAGTTACCAAGAGACTCGGAACCAAGGTATGTGTTAGCATACAGTAATGTGTATGCATTACCTTTATCATTAATTGGTCTACATAACAAATTGTCATCGAATTTTACTTTAATGCAAATTTGTTTGGCAGCAATTTCTGTTCCCTGTGCAGTGTTATCTTTCCAAATTTTTACAGTACCGCCCTGCTTATAGACAATTCCATTTTCACCATTTCCTTCATTAAACAGTGTTCCGGTATCTGCGTCTATAACATAGTCACTGAGATTTCTTTCTGCTCCATCAACTCGGACTTTTAATCCCATAAAAATACCTATGGCTTGCCCTTTAATGGATGTAGTTCCAGCATCCTTAGCCGTTGCTACCAATTCATCGCTTGTAATAGGTGATGATACAAAGTACTCACCTTTTTTACAAAACAAAGTTGTACCAATGTAAATGGTATCATTATCATTCAATTCATTGATTTTCTTTGTCTTCATGCTTTTGTACACAGAGTAATCAATTACGCTTTGATTAATATTTTTTAAGAAAACATTACCATAATGAAGTGCTGTTCCTTTGTAACCGGCATTAGCCTTAAAAACAATATTATTACCTGAACTTGAAGTCGTAACTGAAATATCACCAGTTGGAATATATGCAATAGGAACTGCCGCTACGTTCATATCACCGCTAGGATGTGACACCTCGGCTAAAGTATTAACCCTTTTGCCATCCTTAGAAACTATCTGCCTAGAGTAAACCTTTCCACCACTAAGATAGTACTGTTGGTCTCTTCCCTGGCTAAAGCCATTGTCGCCAAACATACTAGCATTAACTTTCCATAACTTACTGGAAGCTGTTTTAGTTGTGTATCCAGAAACATCTATTTTGTCCCAAATGTCAGGAAAACCAACTTTGTAAAACTGCTTAAGGTAATACTGAATTGTATTGTCCGTGGCTAAAGAACTTATTGTGTATGCACTTCCACCGGCTGTTTGTAAAACAGGAGAACCTTTCTTCCAGGTGGATGAAGCGTTCTTCATTAAATTAATATCTGGCATCAATACATAATACCCATCTTTAATACCGCAGTAAGTCCAGGTTGTTGTCTTTTTATTCTTATTACCATCTGAATACTCGTATTGAATTTTATCTCCAACCGAAGGTTGTGTTGTGCTATCACTTGTAGTCTTTGTAGTTAAATCAATTCGTTTACTACTATGGTCAATTTTGAGATTTTTTGTAACTACATCATCTGCATTGTCAAGACTTCTATAAATTGTATTAGCATTTGTAATGAAAAACTTACCTTGGTAATTAATACCTGATGTTGAGCTTGTTCCTACAATTTGTTGGAATTTACGAGAATCCTTGGCTAAAGTTTTTGACAGATTTGTAAGTCCAGTGTTCGCATTAGCATCGAAGTAAAACTCCCAAAACTTGTCTAAATCGTTACCGAAGAATTTCTTGTAAGAAATTCCATTAATGTCATACAATCTAAAGTTTTTGAAAATCTGTGAAACCTGTTTATCAGTAATAGCATCTGAGCTTTTTAGAATTGTCATGCTTGGTGCCAAGTATCCACTCTCAACGTAAACAATACCATTTGTACCATACAAGAAATTGTACAATGCGTTAGAACAACCAATATTAGAATCCCACCAGTTTTGTAAGTCTGGTTCAGAGTCAGAAGGTCTATTGAAGTACGATGCTGCAATGTTATTTGCTGTAAGTGGTCCATTAAGAAGATTGGTTGATAGTTTACCATCAGCAAAAGCTGTACTTGATGGTACAACAAAATCTAAATCAACAATTACTGTAACGCTTGCATCTCTTCCTTGTGAGTCTTTTAGTTTAAATACTCTTGAAGCAGTATTCATTCCTCTACACATTGAATCCATGTTAAAAAACTTTGTACTCTTTTCGGCACCACTGTTATTTTTTACTTTTAACTGAATTACATCAGTTTTGTTAAGTAAAGTACTGTCAGAGTACACCTTGTATCTGCTCTCATTAAGACTTGAGTCTGAGATGTATAAACTTGTAATCTGATTACCAATCTTCTTATCTAATTCTTTTAAGTATGCGTTAGTAAGTAAACTGGTAATAATCTCAAGATTGTAGTAAACATCATCTCCTGCATCGTGTACAATTAAATCATCACTGACAATCACTTTAGTACCAACAATTGCGTATCCTGAATCTCCCATTAACATTGCTTCACAGCCAGTGTTAGTGTTTTCTAATAATTTATCATGCACAACTGAAATTTCTGGGAAAAGTTGTTCAATACTTTTCTGAGAAATCATGTTAGTTACCTTACCATTTGAATTTTCAATAGAAGTAAAACATGGAACCTCTGTACCTTCTGTACTTAATTCACATGAAATTTTTCCATCAACTGCAGAAACAGCATCTTCACTACTCCTTGCTTTTACAACAAAAGTAATTCTAGTGTAGTCATTAGTTTTCTCAATCTTTTCTACATCTGGTGACGATTCGCTTAACTGTTCTAAAGCTACATCATTGTAGGTGTACTTCATTTTGTTATCAAAGAGCTTTACAACTTTGTAATTGTTGTAAGTAGTGGCTTTCAAAGCGTATGCAGATTTAACTGGGCTAAAGCTGCCTAGTGCAGCTTCTAACCGCTGCTTTATCTTACCAATAGTTTTCCAACCATCGTTCTCTTCTAAATCTGTAGTATCTTCATCAGGATTGTTTGACTCTACAATGTCTTTGTAGGTAATTCCAGACTCCACAGTTTCTACGGTTGGGACAGTTGTAGTCCTAATGACACTTAACGTATTTTGTGAAAAACCTTTCTTTGCCCAAAATGACTCTTCATCAGTCAATGCGACTTTGCTAAAGTCATAACGAGCATCTTTGTTAGCAAATCGGTAAATTAAGTCGTAAGCAGAATCGGTGCTAAAGGTGGAGTAATAGTTAGGGAAGTCTTCGTCTTCAAAATTAAGAACACCTTTAGCAACTAAGAATGATACTGTGTCAGTGTCTTTCTCGGCTAAGCCGGACAGAGCATTGGCTCCATACTTGTATGTAATTATGTTTGCTTCTGTCTTTGTCATGTTTTTCTCAGTAAGCCGCATAAAGTCCTCAATGATTGAGAGTGCTTCCATCTCATCGATTTGTTCGTCTACAAAGTAATTGTACTTCTTATGTTTGAGCTTACACTTACTATTGTAGGTGAATGACTTGCCTAAAGCCTTGTTATTCTTACCAGCGTAGGCTACAGTTCCATCATTGTACCATGCCGGTTTGACTGATTTCTTTGAGAGCTTTCTGTATTCTGATACAAAAGTGTGGTTATTATCTTGAATTAATTCGGATTCATCTATCAAACCTTTGTCAAGCAACTTTGCTAAATACTGCTCATAGACATTAGGGGATACGTATGCCCAGTAGTCACCCTCTGCAAAAGAAGCAGTACCTTCTTTGCCTTTGTAATTAACAACATCGGAAACAACACTATTACTTCCATTAACTTTTCTCATGGATGGTAAATTAAAGACAACAGGCTTTGAATCTATTACACCATAAACAGCCTTGTACAAGGCTACATACAGGTCAGATTTCCTGTAAATCTTTGAAGTGTAGTTAGTGTCTGATGGCATAACTAAAGGATCTGTACTAAAGTTAATTTTACCATTCTTGTATCTAAAGTTCTCGAATCTTGAAATGATGTTATTACTAATCAAGTATGACGTTGTTGAATCAGTATCAATTAAGTTTTGCCTGGTGTCTTCAGTATTGTAATCCTCCACAGTTTTACTGCTTGGATTAATTTTACTTTTAATCTTATTGTACTTATCTTTTGTTAATTTGTAATCAGAATTCTGACACAAATTGTTAATCAAATGAATACCAGTTACAGACCTGTATTTTGTGTCTTCATTATCTTTATCTAAAGGTGAATCACTTTTATCACCTTTGTTGCCATTGCCTGTTATTTCGCTTATAATGTCTGAAGCCGATCCAGACGTAGCTGCGTATACCGTTTTGGGTACTGCTTGGCTAAAGCAGCTTAAGCTGGGGAGTTCTGGGCTAAAGCTGACAACACTTAATGCCACTACTGCTCCAGTCAAAATCTTTCTTTTAACATCAAGCATTTTTAATCATCACCCCCAACAACTTTCTTTGTAATTTTTAATGGGATTGGCATGTTATTGAATGCTTTTCGCATGTCACTATTTTCTTCTATTAGTTCTAAATTGTATGAAATGAAATCTTTACGCTGCATCACTCTGCCTAAGCTTTCTTTGTATTTAGCATCGATGGCTAAAACGATTTCAACACACTTAGTGTCGTGCTTTGCTAAAGATGCATTCTTATTAAGTTCAGCATGCGTGAATGCTAGGATAGTCTCACTTAGTTGTTCATCCATTTTTGTAATCCTGGCGAACTCTTGTTCAGACTCTCTTTTCACCATATTTTTATAGAACTTTGTTTGGTGCCATTGAGATACAAAGCCTGCAATTACTTTATCTACTGGTTTTAACTCATTTAAGTTTACTTGCTTATCTGTATCTACAATGCTTCTTACTTTGACTCTAATTGTTATCACCTCCAAGTGAATCTTCAATGTAAACAATTAATTCTTTACGTAAACTCTTTAATTTAGTTTTAAATTAATTTTTATTGCCACCTCCAAATTTATATTTTGTATTGCCTGTTGAGAATGCATGCAGAGAACTTAATCCTTCTGAGGATTTCTCTACTTCATTAGCAGAAACTGCTGCAATACTTTTCTGTGTTATCACTGATTGCTTCTTTTCTCTCACAATGTCAGAAGTTTTCTTATTATGAAAGTATTGATAGAGATTAATTAAAAAGAAAGAAAGGTCAACACGTTTTGCATTGCTTGGTAACTTGTTAATTAAGTTTCCTAGGCTAAAGCGATCTACTTTTTTCAGAATTTCACTAACAGATGTAAACTCCATTACGTTAGAGGTCTGGGCTAAAGTGTCCACATTTCCCTCAATCTGAAAGAACATATTAATGTAAAACTCTTTTAGACCATTAATGAAATTTCTGATATCGTATTTATCGACTTCTTCCTTTAGATAACAATTTAAATCATAGATTGTACCTGTTGCTAAAACTTGGAAAAGTTCGAAGTAAACAGTATCATTAATCTGTTGGATGTGATCGAGCAATTCCTCTAATGTTTTAGTGTTCCTGCTTAAAAACTCAGTTGAAGTTACTATTTCACGTGGAATTCCCTTAGTATAATTAAGTATTGCTAATTTAGCTTCTTCTTCCATCGAAATTCTGTTATCCTGCAAATACTTATCTAAAAGTAATCTTGACTCTTTGTCAGTTAATCTTTTAAATTGAAAAAGTACAGCACGACTTCTTAATTCCGGAATTAAATCATTTAATTTAGTTGTACACAGGATAATGTAAGTCTTGCTATCTAACCTGTCTATTTCCTCTAACAAAGAAGTTTGTAAGGCTGTAGACAATGCATGTGCCTCTTCTAAGATGTACACACAATTTCTTTCTGAAGACTGTAATGTGAAGATTTCTTTAATCATTCTATCAACATCTGTTTTTGTGTTTTCCCTGCCTAAATTGATTTTGGCCACTGTTGAAGATTTAGTGCCGCTTTTTATGGCATCTAAATTACTTTTGCAGGATGTACACTCTAAGCATGGGGAACCATTCATTGTGTGCTGGCAAGTCATGGCTAAAGCTGTGATTTCAGCACATGTAGATTTACCTGTACCACCAATGCCATGAAATATCGTAAAATGTGGCAATGTCCCTTGTGTGATACAAGTTTTTAAAATACTAATACAGTGTTGATTACCAATTAGTTGGTCAAATGTGTAAATTCTCACTGAATTAACTCCTTTCTTGTTCTTTTTACATTGTCTCTAAAAAGTATTGATTAATTATTAGTCAATCAATTCTTGTTGAATTTTTACTAAGATTTTATAAGTGAAATTTAAAAAATCTTAGTTAAATCACTGGATGTTTTAATTTCTTTATTAAAGTGTTGTAAAAGGTGTTGTAACCTTAAATTAATAAAATTTTTGGCTAAAGCTAGTAAATCTTGGCTAAAGCTCTCAGTATTTTAACTAAAGTGACTTCATGTTAGAGCTATCTTGGCTAAAGTGGATTTCAAAAGAACACCCACAAAATGAAAAAAGGGTATCACCCTACTTGAGAGTGATACCCTTTGATTAGTCGATTTTGAAGAATTTTTTCTTGCTGCTTTGATTAGTTAAAAATGTCTAATAAGTTCTCCTGAATTTTAGAAATTGGTGAACCAACTCCCTGAATGATGTCACCACCAAGCAGTGCTGCTCTCAGGAAATCATCGTTAGACAGTGTAACCTTGGAAGAGCTGGTACGAGTTGTTTTTGTAGATTTATCTACTGCTGAGATAAACTTATCCTCGTCAATGTGGAAGCTGTCAAATACTTTCTTGAATTCTGGAATAGCAAAAGGTCCCTGCTCACGATCATCAAGTTTGTGGTAGATGAATGGGTATGTGAATACACCGGATTTTCCTTTACTAGCTTTCTTATCTCTCTTAGCAATTTTAACTTCTGTAAGATTCTTTGTCTTATCATAGTATGTTGGAATTTCTCCGAATGTTGCTGGTCCTGCAGATTTTCCTTCAGCAAATACATCAGATGTAACTCCTGTTGCTGTACGAACAATGTTGTTTGTGCTGGATTCATTAAGCTGTGCTAAAATGGAACCATCATCATCGTTCTTAAGCATGGATTCAAAGTTGTAGTTAAGCTCAGCTGCATCTTTTGCAGAAAGGTTCTGGTATGTGATTGTTTCGTAAACCTTTGCTGGGAAATAGTTTCCAGGAATCAGTAAAGATTTTCTCACATCTTTGTTCTGAACTAATTTTGCTCTTACTTTAGGTTTAGAAGTTTCTTCATTTTTTCTAGCTGCTACGACTGTGTTAACAAGCTGTACTGTTGTTGCATTTGCACCCATGTTAACTTCATCTTCTTTAATCTTACCGTCATACCATGCACTGAGAACAATGTATGTCTCTTCGATTGGATGGTATTTGTACTGTAAGTCAGTGTGCTTCTCATCAAATTCGTATCTCTTTTCTGGATTAGAAAGGTCATTAAGATCGAAGCAGCCTCCGATAGGTGTAGCGATTACTGTTCCAATTACAGAACCAGGATTTGTATTTCTTAAGCACGCACTTGTACGTTTCTGAAAATACTTAGTAGGAACTTTCTTACCTGCATCATGTTCTGCTTTGATAGTTTCTGGTGCATCTGCTTTCAGAGCTGGTTTACCCTGAAGCATTTTAACTACCTGCTTCTTAGATACTTTAACTGTAGAATCTGTTTTTGTAACGTATGCAATTAATCTACCAAGTTTCTGGTTCTTACTGATTACAGAAGAACGGTCAGCTAATTCCTGTCCGGAAACTTTTGTTTTGATTTCTGCAATTTCCTTCTCTTTAGCTTCTCTGTTTTTCTGAGCTTCTGTTTTCTCTTTTGCATCTGCTGCAACTTCTACGGGTGATACTGCTGGTTTTGATTCATTTTTAATGTCTTTTAATGCGTTTTCTCCGAACTCATCTAATAAGCTCATGTTAGTTTCTGCCATAGTACTATTCTCCTTTACTTTGTTTTCTTCTGGAGCTTTTGCTCCTGTACTAGTATCTGGTTGCGTTGAAATCTTTTCGACAGTACAAATTTTTCCATCGATGATTTCAGTAAGAAAGTATTTTTTAGCTTCCCTATTCCAAACTCCCACATGAAGTCCACCATCACCTGAATAGATTTTCTTGGCTAAAGTGGGATCAGCTCCACGAACTGTTGCATACCACTGAGCACCGTCAATTACAACGAGTCCTTTAAAACTACGTTTTTCATCCTCGTTCATTGCTTTGAACTCTGTTTGACTTGCCACACGTCCTGGATAACTGTCTAGGGAAATAGATTGTAGAGCAGATTTTAATGCTCCAATCTGTATGAGATCGTGTAAAGTTGTCACTCTCTCCATCTCCTTTCTTTAAAAATTTATAATGCAACACCAAATTGTTTTTGGTGTAACAATCGAAATTAAAATTAAAATTCTGATAGAATATCACGAATAATTTTCGCACTAGACTTGAGAATTTCCTCATTAAATTCTAAAGAATTTGAAATTTTAGACTCAATCTGAAAATCAATCACATCTGTTAATTCATCGGTGTCCTCTGAAATTGTGTATGCGAATTTTGAAATATCAGTGTGTCTACTGTTTACTACGACTAGCTTATCGGTGTCTACGCCTGCCTTGGCTAAAGCGTAGAGATTATCATCTTTTGTACCAACTCCACACGTGTTCCTGAAATACACAACAACTTCAATCTCGTCATTAAGTACGTGAAGTATTTCAACATCTTTTTCTCCAGGAAGAACAGCTTCGAAGGAATTTCCCTTCAAATCGGAAGCCTTTAGGGTTTCTTTAACTACTGTTCTAAACTCCACAATCTCGCCGGCTGACTTGCTGACAAAATTAAGAGAGTTAAGATTTGTTATGATTTGTACCATATCTTCAAGAACACTATCGCCTGCTGAAATCACATCACAGTGATTTCCAACTCTAATTGCTACAGGTCTCAAAGAATCCAACGATGTTAAGGCTATTTGTCTTACTGCATTTGCAATAACATTGGCACAGCCTTTTCTTACCTTTTTACGCATAGTTTCCTCCATGAAATTCTATTAAATTGTCTATAGTTACTCCTTGTGCTAAATAGGATAAAATTGCTGTAGCTAAAATCCAGCTATTTATCTTATTTTTTATATCATCCATACTCAATACGTAATCAAGTATGAAAGAGTACTCACTGCTCTGAATTATCTGAAATAATTCGAGATCTGTTTTGGCATTAAGTAAACTTTCTAGAAAGTTTTTCACTTGGCTAAAGTCCTTGTACTCACTAATGTTACCAAGCAAAAACTTTAAATCAGTCTCACCTTCTGGATTGAGTGTTACACAAAGTTTCATATTTAGAGGATTTTTAATCAGAAAGTTCGCAATATCTTCATAGAAGTAATTTAGTACTTTTATTGCTTCATCCTCTAAAAAAATCTCACCTTTTAAAAATTTGTAAGTATTTAAATACGCAAAAATATTGCGACCAAAAAAGTCAGTCACAACATTACTGTGCAACTGACTTTTAACATACTCAATGAAATTGATTGTGAGATTGTTTGCTTTTACCTTAAACTTCTCTTGGTAAATTGAATTATCTCCTTTTGCGGAGATTACTATTAATTGATTCATTTTTTCAAATTTTAACAATTTCATTTCATCCATGTTAAATCTCCTTTGCTAAAGCTATTTACTAATCTCCTTTGCTAAAGCTCCATTAAACATCACGTAGGAATAAATCCTCTTCAAAAACATCCATGCTATTGATACTACATTCCTGACTCCTATCAACCTCAAAAGCACCAGTTAGTAAATCTTTGGAAGCCTTACGCAATAAATTAATATCGTCCTGGGCTAAAGTTAATTTACTATACTTCAAGCACCTAAGAGATTCATAGTCATTAAATAATGTAAGCATGTAGCACATTTCATTCGCATTGATTTCTTTTAGACATGTGCCGGTGATAGTAACACCTTCTGGACACTCCGCAGGGTATACAAGTTTTACTCGGTTAAAGACATCTAATCTTTCTTCATCGGTGAATAATCCTGACATTGCAGCAAAAATATTTACCAGTTTACTATTTGTGATTATATTGTAATCAAAACTTATTTCCTGTTTTCTTAAGAATTCTATGTACTTGTCATAGATTTGCTTTCCCTTAAGACCACACTGTAAGGTTAACGATGGTATCTTATCAGAGGTACATCCACAAAAAACTTTGTATGCAGAGATGGTATTGAAGTAAATTGTTACTCCTTTTTCAATAGCTTTTTCGAAATTAATCATGTATACGCTTGTTGTATTAGAACTAATACTTTTAAATACTACATTACGTTGTACATTATGTAGCAAGTCATGGTCATTTCCGCACATCTCAATTTCGAGGAAATTATTAACATTTTGCTGTACTGCCCATGCAATAATATCATCTGCTTCATAGCCATCGTACTTGTAGCAAGCAACGTTTGCTCTCTGTAACATTTCGTATGCCATTTCTAGCTGTGACTGTACTCTCTTATCATGCTTTCTGCCTGCCTTATACCCATCTAATAAATCTTTTCTAAATGATCTGGAATCAAAAGCGACTATAACATGGGAAGTCTGGGCTAAAGCTGTGGTAACATACCGAAATAAATAATGCAGCCCACCTACAGGATACCCATAGTAACTTTTGTCTTTATGACGTTTTGAGCACATTCCCGTGTAGACGCAGGCAGAAGCATCAATGATTACTAACTTATTAAACATTTTTTACCTCCTGTTTTTTAATAAAGAAAATGGTAGGCGTTGAAACCTACCATTTCTATTGTGATATTAACTTATAAATATCAGTCCTCTAAAATAGTACCTATTGGTTTAATGGTACTAACTAAGTCTTTAATGTTATCAAGAACATTTTTAAACTCTAAAATCTCTTCATCAGTTTTTACGATGTAATAATTTGAAATAAAAGTCATGTTTCCAATTGAATCTTTAAATAAGTTCATTGAGAATAAATTAATACCACAAATTCCAATTTGATTAAGAGATTTAATAAATTTCTCCCATTCAGATCTAGTGTAGTTTAAATTAAAGATTTTATTTAGTCCAAGTATTCCAATGCAATCTACCACGTCGTAAATGTTAGAAAGTAAGTTAAAAGTCTCATCAACCAAATCATCTGGCTTTACAAAACCTAAAGAATAGATTTCAAGGAAAAATTGTTTTTTCTCTTGGCTAAAGCTATTGATTCTTTCAAGATAAATTTTATTGGACAAAGAAAGATTTCCGGATTTATACTGCTTCTTAGAAATCACTTCGGTCTTTAAAGAGTTTTCAAATTGCTTTAAATCTATTCTCATTTCTTTAAGAAGACTTGTTAAAAAACTTTCATTATTTTTGGATTTAATAATATCAAAACGTTCTTGCGTTGCCCAATACAACGATGTTGGTTTACGCATCATTAATTCACGAAAAGTTTTACCAAAAACTCTATTTTCGGTAATCTCTTTTACCTTCAAATGCGAAAGCAATTCAAGAATTGTTTCCTTAGAGGAGACAAAGAATTCAATCACTTTAAGCTCTTCTTGGCTAAAGCTTACTGAATTTCCATTTACAATAAGATTTTCTGGAACTTTCTCATTTAGTAGGAATGACTTGGCTAAAGCCTTGTAGTCACACCCTCCTGCACCAGTCATCAATTCTTTACTAACTTTTCTGTAAATCTTAGTTAGATTTGAAAGATAGAAATCCTCATCTTTAATGATTTCTTTTATTTTATTAATTACTACTAATCTATTATTAATACAAACAGGGTCTTCAATTCCTGAGACTGGTTTAATTTCAAGATTAAAATCAGTTCCAGATTTATTATGTTTCTTTAATAAATAAATAACGCATCCTGTTGCCAAGCTCATGTAGAAGTCTTGCTCGTCAACTCCTTCTGCATAGAGTTTTCCATTAGCATACCGAATGCTTTTGTCAAAGTTTTCAATTGTAGGGAAATTATCAGGAGGAAAGTACTTTTTTGGAATTTTATCTACAGCACGTAATAAATAAATTAATTCTGCTTTTAAGTCAGTAATAATTTCTTTATTAGTACTAACAGCATTCAGCATTGGAAGAATACTTTCCATTCCATTCTGTTTGGTTGCAATTACAAGCATAGGTGCTGTAATGCCCCAAAAACTACCTAAACGCATACTAATCTCCTTTCATCATTTATTTGCTAAATTGATGCTGTAAAGTAAGTAACCACCTTTGTCACTTTTTTCTTCAGTTAATTGCTGAACTTCGAATGACTTGCCTAAATCTTTCTTAAGCTGTTTTGTAATAAGATCTTTAGGATTTGATTTTTTCTTTTCTTGTTTTTTCTTAACATACAATTCGGCTTTCATTACACCATCTTCGTAAGAAACGTTTTTAACATCTTTTCCGTATGGTGTCTTGGCTAAAGTGTTGTACATCTTAGCGTATGTAGCAGAAGTATTTAAGTTATTTGTGAATCCCTGATAATCTGATAAAACTGCATTAGAAGTATCAATCTGGTCAAGGATTTCTTCATTCTGTGAGCTAAGTGCTCCAATCTGCTGTGTGTATTTTGTAACAGACTGTGTGCTGTATACAGTTGAACCAAGCATTCCTATCGCTAATGCTATTCCTATTACGTTTACAGCTGTTGTGACTTTGTTTGCAGCCTTCTTTTCTCTCTTCTCTTTCTTTTTCTTCTTCTTTTCTTCTTTAGGCTTCTTTTGTTGTTTCTTTTTCTTAGGAGTTTGATTAGCATTCTCAAAAATCTCTTTTGAATTACTTTCTTTATCTTCTTCGGAATTCTTGGCTAAAGCTTCGGCAGCCTCAGTGTCCTCTGATTCCTCTTCAATTTCGTTCATTAAGTCTTCTTCGTAATCATTCTCGTAATCATCCTCACTATGTATTGGATTAGCGTTTATCAGTGTAATTCTATCCTGATTAAGCTCAAAGTAATGTGCAATCTTTAATTCAGAGTAAGCAAATGTTGAAAGTGCAGCCAACACCATAATTAAACTTTTGGCTCTACTTTCATTATTATCCCTAACTGATTTCTCAAGATCTTCCTGAATCTTATTTACGTTTTTAAAGTATTTAAGATAACGTTCATCGTAGTAGGTTGTCATGTCAATAAAATCACTGACAGCAAACTTTTTATTACAGTTAATCAAGATTTTTTCAAGATTCTGATAACTATTGTAACTAATGTCCCTGATTTTATCTTTAAAAGTGATTACGCTGTAAGCATTGCCTAAAGTGTCAATCATACAGCAATCCTGCTTATTAAGTGAGACGTAGTAACCGAACTTGTCTAAAACTCTTACATTATTAACACCGGCTGTGTTAAGTAAATTAACAACTTTATTCACATCAAATTTACTAACGTAGCAATTATGTTCTGAATCCCTGATGCTAAAGCTAAACACTTTGTAGCTTTCATTAAAGAATTGTTCGCTAAGAATTCCTTTTGTGATAACAATTGCTTCATCAACATTGTGTGCAGCAATCTTTGAATAGAGCTGGTCTAAAATGGATTCCGTGTACTCATACTCTTTGTAAAGAATGATACATCTATCCACAGTAATACACAGTTTTAATTCATTATCAAGTAATAAATATAATTTCTTCATTACTCATCACCTCCTATGAATTTCACTGATAAATCAATTTTCTTTCCAGCTTTATCGATACTCATTGAGGTGACGTTTAGCTTTAAAGCATTAATTGCGCTAACTGTTTTATCAACGTCATCGATCTTAAGTTTGTAATCAAGTAAATTAACATCTGACGTTAACTTGGCTAAACCTTTTGGATTCTTGAAGGTCTTAACTAAAACGTTACCACTCTCGTCACTACTGTTGTAAGCATCTACGGATTCGATTTTTACACCTTTTATTTTTTGTAAATTCTTACTAACTTCTTTTAAATCGTAAGGACTGCTTTTAGTTTTTCTAATACTGTTGATGGTGTCTTTCTCAGCATCTATTTGTTCTTGAATGTTATCCAACTCACTTTGATTTTCACTATTACTTTTACGTAATTCAGAGCATTCTGTTTTTAAATGAGTCATTTCCTGCATTTTTGGTACACCAAATACTAAAGTGAAACAAAATGATACTGCAAAAATTCCAATGCCTAATTTTCTCATGAGATGTGCACCTCCTTTGCTAAAGCGGAGTAAAACATTAATACAAATACATGTGACTCGTTATCTAAACTTTTCACAGTATGTTCACCTCCACTCTGTTGGTGTCTTTAGAAATTGAAGCGTAAGATGACTCAATTTCTGGATCCATGTAATCTAAAGGTACATCTTCATTTATAAGTAAATCCTCGACATTTTTTATTACTTTACTGACAAGTCTCTCATTAATAGAACCGTCCAGCCGCGTATCTAAATTTATTAACGGTGCTAAATCTTCTTTGTTTGGTAAGTTACACAGCATAAGTTCATAGGAACTATCCACGGCTAAAGAGTAAGTAAGCATTGTACCTTTTAGCATACTTAGCATAACATTATGTCTGTTATTTTGTTTTTGTTCTTCCGTAGGAATACGGGAGGCCTGCTCTTCGAAGTCTGGTTCATCAAAAACATCAGCTTCTTTACGTTTTCTACCTAACATTTCACACTACCTCTCTTCTATGGTTATTTAATTTTGTCATTATAAAATATAATCAAGAGCGTTATAATCAAGAACACCTCTTTGAATACCATCAAACATAGTATCTTCTAAAGTATTCTTATTTTCCCTAACAACTTCTTTAATTATCTCTTCCATCTGCCAAGCATGGTCACATGCAAGCAAACGGCTTTTTAGCTTATCATCAAAACGAAGAAATTCAACGTAAGGTTGGTTAGCACCTATTACACTTCCAGTTTTATTGTGTCCTGAATGTTTTACAGTGCTTATGCATTTTTCACAACCTTTAGCAACCCAAACATTTTGAAGACCTCTCTCTTCGAGAAATGCTTTCTTGGCTAAATCCCTAATGCTTGACGTTGGGTAAGCTTCTCTACAATTGGGACACATTACATCAAACATTTTTTGATTCATTACTCCATTTATCTGACTAATTACATCTTTATAGCTATCTCCATAGTACTCATTCAGTTTGTATGGTAAATGCCAGATTCTATCCATGTGTATTGTTGTAATAACGTGGATAGATGAATTAACTAAATCTTTTACCGCAAAAGCAACCTCTTTGCTTGGAATCTCATTTAGGAAAGCAACGTTAACGTCCTGCTTCTTAGCTAAACGTACACAAGCTAAAAGATTGTTTTCATCGGCTAAGTAATCCACTTGGTTAAAGGGCATTAATACTTCAATTGGTGAAGAGTAATCAATCATTTTAATAGGGTACTTAATCATTTCATTCGCTAAAGCAAATGCCGTTGTGTTTTTACCTGTTCTGATAGCACCTGTGATTAATGTGATTCCGCTTCTCTTCTTGCTTAACCACATTAAGAAATCCTGAGCTTCTTTGCTAAAGCCTAGTGAATCAATTGTGTAAGAGAAAGTCTTCTTCTCCTGTATTCTGATTACGCACTGTAAACCATCTTTTACTTTGTTGGCAGCTATTCGTAATTCAACATTACCATTATCAAGAATATCGCTGCTATTAGCTGTAATTCCATCTGGAAGAGATAAGTCTAAGCTATTTGCGGAGGTCTTAGTTTCCACTAATGTAGAGATAATTGAATGATTTAATTCCTTGTCTAAAGTGAATAAATCTAAATCATATAAATCTCCATTAACCCTGTACTGTATTGGATACTCAGCTCTCATGTTTCTGTGAATAACCCCAAAATGCAAATCTGTACCATTCAATTTAATAACTTCAATCAGAATTCTCTTAAACAGAATCATAGGGTCATATTTTGGTCTGTACCCATACTCAGACAATTCTCTAAAATTAACATCAGTGATGTTAACAATTTCGATTTCTTTAAACTGCTTTAAATCTAATTCAAGGTTTGTCTGGTCTAAAGTTTGGAAAACACTCTTTATAACTTTTACAGACTTACTGTCAATGTGGTCAAGTAGAATTCCATAACGACCTTCAATTGTTAAGAACTCTTCTTTGCGGTTAACACTTTTCACATTTTCAAAGATAAGTTCTGGGAACTCAAACTTCAAATGTTTCAGTATTTCATTGCGTGACATAAACTTATAAATCTCTAAATCTGTAATTAATTCTGTATTATCAGAATAAATCTTTGATTCAAAGATTTTAACTACTTCTTTTTGTAATCCAAAATCCCTTACATTTAATAATGCATCAAGATTTCTTGTCTGACCTCTCTTTTCATCATCTTTTTCTAATTTTATCAATTTTATTCACTCCTTCCTGTGTAAATTAAATCATGTACTTTAAGGAGTTCCTTTTTGAGAATAAAAATAATACTCTTAGCTAAAGTGTAACTACTAGCATCTAGTTCAGGTAAATTATTGCTAGTCTTTTCTAATGTGTCATTAATAGAGTCTAATAAGTTTTCGTATAGTTCTAATGATGGTAAAGACTTAGCTAACGGTGCACTATCTTTAATCCGATAATTCATCTTTGCTAAAGCTGCCTTATTATTCAAATCATTTTGTACATACTGAATACTTAAATGAACTCTTCTAAGCGTGGCATAGAGTTTATTGTACTCTTCATAATCCTGATAGATTTCATCATCTTCAATTGTTCTTTTTAAACTGTCCATCATGTGAAAGGATTCAAAAACATTAAGAAAGTAGGGATTAATTGGTTGTATGTATTCTAGACGGTTGAAGTCATCTAAAAGCTTAACTAAATCTGATTTAGTCATACTACCATCCTCAACGTTTTTTAACTTACTCTCACTTTGCTTACCAACTACAATCGATCTATAAGGGTCATAGTTGTACTTTAGGATAGAACCAAAGATACCTCTATTAATTTCCAAATCCGTATAAACATCAGTGTCTGGTAAAAATGAAAATTCCAGATTTCCAAAATCTTGGCTAAAGATATCTTCAAGTCCTGTTGTATCCTGTAATGCAAATAAAAACTTCTTAGGTCTATCATAACACTCTGACAACATACCACATGTTTTTATAAAAAACTCTAAAGGTTGTGTATTACTAGGTAATCTAGTATTTACATAAGCAAACCCAAGAATGTCATCGATATTAGTTTTAAGTAGACCTTTTAAAGCATTTGTTACGTTACCATAACCCTGCAATTTAAAATCATAATGTAAAGCTTCTTTATACAATGATTTTAAAAAGGTAGGGCTAATAACATAAATTATTTTCAAGTTATCACCTCTTTCTGAAGTCATTAAAGTGCAGGCACTCTCTGTTGTTAAATGCAAATACACCGCTTCGCCATTAACTTGGCTAAAGCAGTGTACTCTATTACATTTTTATAGCTATTGCCCTTAATGAGTTATTTCTTATTGGCTGTAATAGAATAGTATCACCAACATTAAGAGCAAAGGATGACTGTATAGTGCAGCCATCCCAATTATATAAATAATAATATTTAGCTTTGCCTCCTGTCATATTGACAGAAAATACTTTTCTTAAATAAACCAATGGAATGTCTTGTCCTGCAAACTCATTGTACAATGCCATATCCCTTAATAACTTTGTATCTGCTTTAGCATAGTTGTAATCAAAGATAATTGGTTTATTCTGTAACTCTGCAATTGGGAAATCACTGTCTAATCTTTTAAAATTATGTAAAAAAGATTCAAATTCCAAGTAAGGTATTTTAATACCAAATGCAGCTCCATGCCCTCCTGCACTACAAAACTGTTTAAAGATTTGTAGATAATTTCTACCTGAAATATCTCTAAAAGAACCCTTATAATAATTTACCATTGGACAATAAACAACTGCAGGTTTACCACACCTATCAGACAATTTATTTGCAATCAAACCTGTATAGTTATACAACTTATTTTCGTAAATCTTGAAATAGTCACTAACACTTTTCAAGTCTGCTAAAATAAAATTATTCAATTCAACATAATCTATTGTGTCTGCTACGGCTAAAACCATGTTTCGATTAGATGTGTAAATGTCTTCGATTGTCTCAAGGCATCGTGCTTTGTCAGCCGCTTCTATATCTTCGTTAAAAAAGCAATCATTAATGTATTCGAACTTTTCTGTTCTAAAGATTGAATTTATTTTAGGTATTAATCGAAATTGAATAAACCTTGAATAGAAGTATGAATTAGCATGCATGAACATTTGTATTTTTGTTGGTAACTCATCTCTGTTAAATGTTTGTGCCAAGAAATAGATTGAACGATTTATGTCATTTCCCATATTCATGCTATCTGCATAAAGAGCGACAGTAGCGTAAGCAGCAAGTGATTTTAAATCTTTATTGATGCTCTTTGCAAATGTGTCAAAGACACAAAAGGTTAAAGCCCCTGCGGAAAGTTCATAAACCTTTTTTCCTTCTTTTTGATTCTCTATTGTTGTATTAATTATAGCAACTGGACTAAAGTCCTGCTCAGCATAGTAATCTTTACCGACTTGGCTAAAGTCCTGATAATCATAAATAGTATTGTGATGATCCAGTACTATTACCTTAATACCATAGGAAACAATCGTTTCCAGCTTATCCAGTTCTGAAGAACCAGTGTCACAAATAATACAATAATCTGGCATAGCTTGTATGCACTCTATTACGGCCAATTCGTCTAGCATGTGAGTTCTCTTTTTGTACCTATATACAACAACATTATCACATCCTAAAGCTATGAGAGAATCGTGTGCAGTTAAGACACTAAACAAACCGTCTGGATCGTAATCTCCGTAGACAAAAACTTTTCTATTATTTTTTACAATATCTAATAAAAAAGAATTAACCCTTTCCGTTCCATGAAATACCAACTCATGATAAACTGAAGTTCGTAAAAGTGCATGATTATTCATTTCATACACCGTACTATAAAAATCTTTACTCATTGTTATAATCTCCAAAAAGCCTTGAAATGTAAGAATCACTACTCTTAAATTTTTTCTTGTCTTTGTTTAAGTTTTCTAAATGCATTTTTTGTAAATCAGTAGCAGGAACACTAACCTGTTTTGTGATTTCCTGCATTGTTTCACCAAGTTGAACATTTGTAACGTCCTTAATTTCTTCCTCAATTTCTTCCTTATAGTCACGATTTGTTTTAGCATTTTCAATTTCATTCGTTGCATGATTAGATGTTAAATTATTTAAAACACCATTCATTTTAAAATTACCATCATCATCCAAATAGAAAGTAACGTCATCGTCGTCCTCATCGAAATCAAATTGCTGTTCTGTCTTTGCTAAGGTGGAATCAATGACTTCTTCTGTCTTTGCTAAAGTGGAATCAATGACTTCTTCTGTCTTTGCTAAAGTGGAATCAGCGACTTCTTCTGAAGTTGATTGATTGTGTGTTACATTTGCTATGGAACTATCGGTTTGTGTATTTTCATCTGTTGGAAGTGAAACAATAATATCCTTTGTTTCTGCTTCGTCTTTGCTAAAGAGATCCATCTCTGCTAATGGAGAATCTACTTTAACGGCAACTCCTTTTCTACTATTCTTTGCTTGAATGCTGGCATCCACTTCACCTGTACTCTTTGCTAAATCGGAGTTATCGGATTCCATCCCAATGCGAACATCTTTCATGAAAATACTAGGATTTTCTTCATTGTAGTAAATTGTTAAATTATCTCTTGCACGAGTTATTGCTACGTAAAATAAACGTCTTTCAACTTCTTTTAATGAAAGATTGGTCTTCTTTGGATACTCTTTACTATCGATTAAAGAAAAGTTAGGGAATAAATCATCGTCCATATTAATGATAATAACGTTATCAAACTCTAATCCTTTCAAGCCATGTAAGGTCGATACTGCCAAACCAGTTTGCATTTCTGCATAACGTTTTAATAACTCCTTACGTCTTGAAATCTCCTCTAAAAACTCTGGATAGGTTAAATCTGAGTTAAAGAGTTCATAAATAAAAGTTTCAAACAAATCATCGATTGGATTATTATTAATTTTCTTTTTAAATTCCCAGAAGTAACTTTTAACATAATAAAAAAGTCTTTTGAAATAACTTTTCATTGGTGCTGTTTCAATATTATCTGAAATATTAGATAAATCCTGCATTACAGTAGCAAAGTTATTGTAGGAATAAAACTTACCATAATCAATTTTTTGGAAAATATTTCTTTGATATTTTGGACCGAAAGAAAAAGTTCTTGGGTCATAATCTAACAGTTTGTAATTTTCAGCTTTCTTGATAGGTAGTACTTTGTATAAATTCAATAAGCATAAACTATCGCCTGGCATCATCATTAAATCAAGTACATTGAATAAATGTTTATACAGTTCGTGGCTAAAGGGTTGGTAACCGCTTATAACATAGAATGGAATATCTGCATTGGCTAAATAGTCAATGAAAATGGCTGATGTATCCTTTTCTCTGTAAGCTATTACTGTACTTGCTAAGGTGGTTTGTTCCATCTTTTTAATTCTATTAAGTAAATTAAAGTACTCTCCCTGCTGCTTTGTATATTTAATTAATTCTACATTACCACCTTTTTTAACACTTTGGATTTCTTTGCTAAAGCGTAATGAATTTTTATTTATTACGCTTTTGGCCACATTAAGAATGTTTTCTCTACATCTTCGATTGCGTGTAAGCAAGAAGGTTTCTGCGTCGCTAAAGCGTTCCTTAAACTGTAACGTGTCATAAATGTCTGCTCCACGAAAGCTGTAAATATTTTGATCCTCGTCACCTATACAAAGTAAAGGAATGTCATCCCCAGAAATTAAGTGCAGAATCTTCCACATTATTGGTGTAAAATCCTGCACTTCATCTGCAACAATGTAATCATAGTAACTTCTTATTTCATTCAGAATGTCCTCATTCGTTCGAATTAAATCGTAAAAGCTAAGAAGCATATCCGTAAAATCGTATAACCTTTTATTTTTCTTTAGAGAATTAAAAAGTGTAAAAACTAATTTTACGAAAGGAATACTTTGTCCAACGTCAATAAATTTATCAGTTTCAGTTAACTGTGCTAAATCAAGCATTGTTTCTCTTTGGTAATTATAGAGCTGTACGAAATTATCCACTGCACTTACTACTGAAGAGTCAATGTTGAATTTTTTGCAAGCAACATTAATAGCTGTTGTCATCATGCTTTCAATTCCGGATTCTGTAACTAGTCTAAAGTTAAGAAATCCCATTTGCATGGCATAGGTGTTTCCCCATAAGTTACAGAAAGCATGCATTGTCAGTGCATTAATGTTTGGATCAAGATTAGTAGAAGGGTTCGTGGCTAAATTGATTTTGGTTACAAATGTTCTTTGTTTTTCTAACATATCTTTACGATTGTGCTTATTATAAACCAAGCAAAGAACATTTCTACCATCTATCTTTTGTGCCGGATTTATGGCTGATTTTCTCCATAACTTTTCTAACACTATCTTAATCTGTGAAAACGTTGTTTTACCGCCACCTGCTGTTGCCAAGCACAGTTGTGCATGATTTTCAGAAAGTAAACACAGTAATGCATCATTACTTAAAGTAAAACCAAGTATCTCATAGACCATTTTAATTATCTCTAATCTAACTTTTTTATCAGGTAATCCTGATTTATTTTTTACCAGGGCTAAAACTTCCTGCTCGCTTAGGGAATCAATGTTACTAGGTGTTAATGCTTTGAAACGTACTGGTTGTGTTTTTGTTGTTTCAACAATATCATCGTTCTTAATCATCATTGTCCCCCTTATACTTAATTAAATTAGGTCTCAATGCTATTTGAGTCGTTACATAAGGGTGCGGGCCTCCGAAGAAAGTTAAATAGCTTTCTTTTCGTAATGCGTCTGTATCAAATGTTCTGAGTAAACTGTTATAATAAAAGCTATCACCAGTTCTTGAATTTTTTCTAAACTGTCTTGCTGACTCACACCAAATGCCTAATTCGTCAATAGTTGCAAATACAGATTTATTACCTACATGCTTTAAATCAGGTATCTGTGTTACAATAAAATACTCGTATAAAATACTTACGAAAATAATTCCATCAGCGTAATCACTTAACTTGAAATCGAGATTACTAAGTGAGAATTTAGCACCATTATTTGCCAAATAATTTAAAGTATTTTTCCAGTCTAAATCGGTGAAAATACTCTGTAATTTATTGATTGACATTTCACTTCCAGAAAAAGAATTACTTAAATCAATTCTAAACGGTTCATAGTTTTCATCCATTGGATAAAGGATAAAAGGAAGTTTTCTAGAAATTGAAGAAATAAATCCAATGTATGTATTTCCTTCATACTCGTATAAAAGTAAATTTCCTTGATGGATTATTTCTGATGGTGTAATTCCTTTGTTCTTTAAATTACTATGAAATTGTTTGACTAAATCGGAAAGTGAATTAATTACTTTTTTAGCATCTTCCTTGCTTTCAGCATCTAAGCTAAAATAATCATGAAAATCCAAAGGTTTTATGGAATAGTAGTCGTAATTAACCTCTTCGACGTTTGTACTTAACCAATGTTTTGTTGCAGGGTCGTATTTAACATTAATAATGGTAACTTCATACTTGTAATCTCTTTTAAAATCTGGATCAACTCTCTTAAGCTTATCATAATCAATTACGCAATAATAACCCATTTCATCGGAATAATAAGTCGTAACATCAGGAAATTTATCTAACATTTCTAAATAATCTTTAGCATACATGTTATCCTGTGCTAAAAGCCATGATGTACTGGAAGCAATATCATCACCATTATTTGCGGTTTTAACGCAGCTACAACGATACTTTGTTGTCAGCAAAGAATAGAACGAAGCATAAATATGATCCATATTACTAATTACCGTTTCAATATCCTTGACAGCATTTAACTTAACACTATGATCGATTTTATAATAAAATACCAGATTATAGCCTTGCTTATTACACTGAGATTTCTTTCTTAATAAATCATAAAGTAATCTACGTGCGCCTACAGCATTGTCAATACTATTTGTATTTTTGATACAATTCTCATAAATTGGTTTATACAAATTTAAAAATTTACACCTTCTTAAAGACCGCTTATAAAAATTAATATCAATGTTTTTAGTAGAATTAATACCGCTTTCCTGTATTATGTGTAGATCTCTATTAAGAAATATTACTTGTTTGAAAGTTCTTTCAATCTCTTCTACAATTTTATTACAATTGTACAAATTCTTATTTCTTAAATTATTATCTACGATACAGCATGCACATTCTCGGCTAAGGTCAATACCAACTCCCATTTTCTTATCCTGGGCTAAAGTTGATTTAAGAGTTCCCTTTAAACTATCGTAGTTATTACACAGATTTTCAGTGTATATATTATCTAGCACAACATAATTTATTGTTGGTTCAACATACTCTTTTGGATTATTTATTCCTTCAAAATAAATACCAAGTGCATTAAACTGTTTGATGCGAGCCACTGAATGCTTACTAAAGCCTCGATTACTATCAAACTTCAATTTTAAATCTGTAATAACTTTTGCACAATTTTGTAAAACGTACACATCTCCAAATTTTTGTAATTTAAAGAACTCAAATAAAGTTCTAGCAAAATTGTTAATTAATTCATCATAACAGCTAGCCTCCTCTCCCTTGAAAATCTTAGATACAGTGCTGTAATCAATCTTTACCATTTCCAACACTCCTTTTTATTATTTTTAAAAGAATTAATAATCTTTGACAATTAAAAATTCTGTTAGCAATCGTTTTCAATCGTTTTCAATCGTTTGCAATTGTTTTCACACTTTTACACTTCTTTTCATTTATTTACAGAACTTATCACACTTTTACACTTCTTTTCAGAACTTATCACTTCTTTTCATTTCTTTACAATTATTTCCAATCAACAAACTTGGCTAAAGCTGGATTACACTTTCATTTGAAGTTTGTAATAATCCAGCTTTAGCCAATTAGATTTGTTATTTTAAAACTTTTATTAATTTTTCACTTATACTATTTTTTATAATCATAATTTGAGAAAATACAGTTAAATTGATTTAATGTTTGCAAAATCAATAATCAGTGATGCTATCTATTACAACACTCTGTGTAATGCTATCTTTATGAAAATAAATTTCTCTGTGCGGAATATTTTCATAAAGACTACTATTCTGTGACACTAAAATAACTTGTATTCCGTTCTCTGCAATATTTTGTATGATTGGTCCCATCTTTTGTGTATTATCAGCCGATGCTGCTCCAAAAGCTTCGTCAATAAACATTGTATCGCTACCCAAAGCTGTTGTTACTCCTTTGACTGCAGCAAAGCTTATTAAGTACTGACACATCTTTCCTTCTTGTACAAAGGGCATTCTTTCATTGCCATCTCTGTCATACAAAATTAATTGTGCATAATTTTTACCTCTTACCACATCGCAATCTATCTTGGCAATAAATTGTTCATTCGGAAAGATCTCGGCTAAAGCTTCGGTAATACTTTGATTAAGATAACCAAGTCTACGTTTTTTGAAGTTTGTTTCCTCAATGTTAACAACTCTTAAAAGAAAGTTTAAATTTTTAACATAGTTTTCCACATCATCAAGAAGTAAATTAACATGTTGCAATCGCTTTCTTAAAATTGTAATCTTATCATTCATCTCTTTGGCTTTTTCGTAATCTAGCTTAAGCCGGTCTAAATACATTTCGTAAAGTTTTTTATTATTTTTGAAATCTGTCATCCTTAATCCTACATCTCCCTGGATTCATCATTGTGAGTGATTGCTCTTTGCTAAAGTAATTGTTCTTTGCTAAAGTGGTACAGAAGATATTACTCTCCATTCTTTATTCTCTGTTCTCCTGAGCATTATTAACATCATTAGAATTACTAACATCACTAACATCATTTAGAATACAATTAACAAATTCTTTATTCGTATTTGTGTAAAAGTTCTTTTCTTTGCTAAAGTGGCTCCTTTAGTTTCTATTGAGAAAAGAACTTCTCGCACAATACTTTCTGGTATTGAAACAGTATAATCGGCGTTAGGTGCTCCTTTTAAATCATTAACTTCGATTGGTACTTCATAAGAAATTGTTCCTAAATTAAAATGTGACGTTCTGTTTTGAAGATTAAGTTTAATGTTAGAATTGTCTGAGTGCATTTTATTTAAAAAGTACTTTAAATCTGTCAATCCAATGCCACACACGACTGAAGCTTTCTGTTCAGTAAATAGAGTGTATTCACTGTTGCTAAAGCTTTTGCATTTATTTACAATTACAGTTAAACCGTTCTTTTGTGCAATTAAAAAGTTATCAACGTTGTAAACAATTTCAGAACATCTTTTTAATAAACTGTATGCAAACTGTGTTACTGCAAATTTATAATTACTGCTTACCTCTTTATAAACTCTTCCATTAGTGGCTACAATCATTGCTACTCCGTCGGAGACATTTAAGATTGATTTGGTAGTTCTCATTAATTTCTCTAAAGACTCGAACTGTGCTAAATCTATCTTGGCTTCATCTGAAAGATTTCTAATCACTTCCATTTTAAATTTATAATCGTTAACCGGAAAATCCTGCTTTAGAAACTTTGCTGTACAATAACAGTTTTCATTTTCATCGAGTAACTTCATTTCAACAATTCCGTCCGAAATTCTCAATTCAATAGAACCTGATCGTATCAACTTGGCTAAAATGACCTTTGGAATTCTAACGTGGCAGTCAGGCTCCGTTGTTATTGTCTTTAGATCAAGAACATTAAATACCTCAGCCTGATTAATTAATAAATGTGAATTTCCTTTACCAATGATTGCATTAACATAATCTGTATCTGCAGCAGCAAGGAAAGTATTTAATAAAGCTACATCCAGAATAAAAATCTTATACATATCTACCACCCATCACTTATCACTTACTTCGCACTACTTACTTCCTACTTCTTATTTCTTACTACCTACTACCTACATTAATCAAGACCAAGCTGTTTTCTCACATTTTCATCAATCTTTATGTAAGCATCGTTTAATGTTTGCTGTTTCTTGGCTAAATACTCTGCATCCGTTGTCAATGCTTCAATGTCTACATTTAATAACTCTTCCACATCAATTCCGAATTCATTTAAAATTTGTATATGTTCTTCAGTAACCTGCTGAAGTGTTTCTTGAATCTCTTTGGCAGCAATTTTATTATTTTTTACTGCTTCATTGTAAGCTCCAAGTTTTAAGTTTAATTTATCTCTAAGTCCTGCTAAACCTGCTGTATTTGCTACCTTGTTTGCTGCTGTGTTTGTTCCTTCCATCATTGTTTAAATCTCCTTTCAAACTATAATAGTATTCTGTTCCTCTTTAACTTTTCTATCTTTTCTTGTAAGCTTTCTCCGATTTGATCTATATTTGAATTTTGTAAATCTAAAAGAATTTTAGTTACTTCTGGATTAGTAGAAACTTGTTCGTACACATTTTGAACTGGATTATCAGAGGAGGCCTTGTAATCTTTCAATTTTTTGAATTCTTTTACTTCTTTTCTCTTTTCTTGATTCTCTTTTACAATCTCTTCTCTAATACACTTAGAACGTGGTAATAAATTAAATTTATTGTCTTCCACTTGGCTAAAGCAGCCATTCTCCACAAGAACTGCAGGGATATTTCTTTCTAAAAAGTTATCCTGTATTTCGCTATGATTAGTACGTCCCAGACTTCCTAAATAGTATAAGGTAGTTTCATCACCAGTGTTTTCATCTTCCATCTCAAATTTTCCATACATTTTGTGCATATGTCCAAGAAAGCAATAATCATATCCTCTGAAAACATTATCCTTGTCCAAATTAATTACGTCATTTGCAAAAATATCCATATCAAAACGTTTCTTCATCCAACTAAGAATTTCACTGCAAACAACTTCTTGATGGAACAAACCAATATTTACTTTTCCTTCCTGGGTTAAACCTATGCCGCACCCATAATGATTAAAGTTAAAAAGCACCTCCCCATCTTTCAGAATATCAACAATATTGATAATCTGCATACGTCCTTTTGGTCTGGTTACTCTGTCATTAACACGCTCTAATCTAGTAGAGTTAGCTTGGCTAAAGAGAGTGTAAAAAGGATTATTACGATAGTAAGTTAATTCGTGATTACCTACTACGGTGTACATTCCGCTTACCTGCTGCGATAGATAGATAAGTAAATTATTACCATCAATCGATGCAGATGGATCTGTATAACCTCTGTGGTAAATGTCACCTAAGAAAAGTAAAATAACCTCGTAACCCCTGCTTTTGTAGTTTTCTATAAAACCAAATAAAGCATCGTTTACAACTTTCATCTCTTTACTATAATCAATACGATTTGAGACTAAAATTTTATCAATAATGTGTAAATCAGTTACAATCAGATAGGCTCGTTTCATTCCTGTTAACCTCCTCATTGCTTAAAACACCATGGAAGCACTCTTGTCCATTGTACAATACTTTACCAAAATGAGGGCATTCTAAAACAGTTCCCTGCTCTGTAATTGTATTTCGCAATTCCTTGATTTCTTTATCAAGATTTCTAATTGTTTCATTACCATTTGCTATGCAATTAAATTTCTTGGCTAAAGTGGAAAGTAACTCTAATGTATCAAGCTCGCTCTCTGTTTTATCAAGCCTGTTAACGATTTTAAGTTTATCCAAATCTTTCAGGTATTGCTGGAGCAACTCTAATGCCTTTACTTCAAATTTCACTTTGCTAAAGTCGTCTTCGATAGTTATGATTTTTTGAACTTTATCAAACAGTTCTCCAACAATTTTTAGCGTTTGATAATTTTTCGATGCCATTTGTAGATTTGTTTTATCAACTACTTTAAGCTGTTTTAAAGTTGTGGAATAGTCCTTTAAAAACTTCATGCAATCTATTTCTTGAGTAAGTTTTCCGTAATCCACTTGCTGTACAGGTTTGAACTTAGCTAAAGCATTACCATAAGCAATCGCCCAGTCCATTGTTTTAATTTGCTCTTGCTTTACTTTCTCTCGGAAAGTGATGGACTTGACTAAAGTGATTGCGTTAGCAAGAACTTTTAGTAGCTCAAGTTGCTTAAGTAATTTTGGATAGTCAAGATGTTCTACCCAATTGTTCTGAATCTTGCCATATAATGTATCAATCTGATCCAATGTTTCCATTAGCTCCATCAAAAGCTCTGTCCTGTTGATTCGTGCTTTAATCTTATTTACATCTTTGTATTCTGTGTTTTCTAGTAAACTTTCAATATCTAACGATTGAAAACGTAAGTCACTCTCTTTTACTTTGAAGTCTTCCAAATTGAGTTGTATTTTTGTTTTCAATTCATTTAATGATTCATCTTCAGTAAGTAATTTAATTAATTCATAGTTCTCATGTACATTTGAATCAACTAACAATAACGATTGATCCATGTCAATTATGTTTGCCACAAACTTATCTGAATTATGAATAATTCCCAACTTCGTTATCATCTCATGCGGAGGTTCTTCGTACTTTTCAAAGTTCTTTCCATCTGTAGCGTAAAGATACATTACCCTTGTTGGGTAAACTGCACAAATACCGATACTTCCATCTGTAAATGCATAAAGTATATTTGCACTATCACACCCATTTCTAATTAATTTTTTCCGTTCTTTAGGTGTGAAATATCCCGGACATGCTGTTATTTTTAACATTTTAAAAAGTACACTTTTACCGCTATTGTTATCTGCTCTTAAAACATTAATTCTATCCTGGGCTAAAGGTATTAAGCCATCAGCCCAGGACTGGCAATTAATGAGTTTAACGGAATGTATCAAAATGTTTACCTCCTTGTTAAAAGTCTTGGCTAAAGTGAATTAACCAAAATCCATTAATTTTAAGTTATGCCCTAGTAATGTAAAAAGGCGTACAGCAGTTAAACTGTACGCCTTTGCGTTTATGTTATTGTACTAAGCCTGTTGCTAAATTAGTCAACTTTTACTTCGGCTGTTTCGATTTCATCTAATGCAGAATCAATTTCATCGCTAAGTCTTCCTGCAATGTCAAACTGTTTTGCAACATCCTGTGCTGCCACTGCATCAAGATTACCTTTTGCCTTGTCAGAAATACCGCAATCAATCTCTGCTTTGAGTTCATCGTACTTTTCACCAAGTGCAAGCATTAAGAAATCCTTGTTGCTTTCAATCACTTTCTGTGTGAGGAAAGGATTATTAATGTCAATCAGAGAACCACACGCTTCGAGCAACTTTGACTCTACGCTAGAGTCATACTTAGAAACGTAGCTACTTCTGAATACTGTTTCTTCAAGGTTTTCAAAGTTATCTAAGTAGTCGATAGTTGCTGCCTTAAAGTTGTCGTATCCTTCCATTTCATTAAGGGATACCATTTCCTTTTCGTAAGCAGTTCTCTTACCTAACTCTGTAGGTGTTTCAGCATCAGCTGGACAAGACATGTCTACAACAAAGTATTCTGGATACTTGTCGATTGCAGAGTAATCTCCATCGATGAACTTGTCTAAAACATCTGAAATCATTCTATTAATTCTAACGAGAACAGTCTGCTTGTCAACCCAAGTCTTGTCACTCGTTGCTAAACACTTTGAATCGTCCAGATTAAATTTCTGGTCTAAAGGAATCTCAAAAGCCTGAATGAAGTTGATTGGCTTTAAATCCGAAATTGGCACTTTGTTAAAGATTGCCTGACGGTACTCCTGCTGCTGCTTTTCATCGTGTTTAATTTCTTTCTTATTAAGTCTATCATTGTAATCAGCTAACTCTTCGTATGCCATTTCAATGAAGAATTTGTGTGCCTGAAGAATCCGCGGTACTTCTCCAATGTACTGTCCAGTAATAGGATCACTTTTAACGTTTACTGTGTAATCTCTTCCAAACGAATTATTACACATTGATGGGATTGTTACATGTACAGCAGGAATACTAAAAATTCGTGCTGTAAGATAGCAACTAAAGATTTCGTAATCCTCTTTTGTTACAACATCCGGATTTGATGCATCCCACTCTGTAACACCTGCATGCTGCATTAAAGCCTGCTTAGCATCATCACTTACTGCTGCATAGCTCTTAGCTAATTTAATTACTGATTCAACAGAAAATGGTGGTCTCCACTTTGAACCTGGGTTAAAGGTATCATCCTCTTTACCTGTCTGTGGATTAAAAGGAATTGCAATTTCCTTTACGAAGCACAGCTTAGATTTCTTTCTCTTTTCTTTCTTAAGGTGATTAAAACGTCTAGGCTGAAATTTCTTCTGCTTCTCTTCATTTCTCATGTTTAATTTAGAAACACCATTGTCTCCTGCTGTCTCCATTTTCTTCTGGAGTTCCTTAAAGTTAATACTCATGTCTCATTGTCCTTTCTTTTTTGATTTTACTAAATTTTTCTTCACAAATGGATCTCTTCAATCCATTAATTTTTTATAATGTAGGAAACTGAGCTAAATGGGTTTACAACTTTAAACAAAGATTAATAATGTACATTAAAATAAATTCATTGCTAATTCTTTCTTTTGTATTATGTTATCTAACATAGCTAAATAATTGTCTTTGTAAGAAGTTTTAAGTAAGTCATCGACATCTTTAGTATACTTCTGTTTAACACAAACAACATTGTTTAACTTCTTGGTTAAAAAGCGAGCAAGTCTTAACCCCGCCTCATCGTTGTCATGTGCAAGAATAATTCTATCAATAAAAGTAAGCTGTGCTAAAACTTGTTCATTAACATTTGAACCTAATAAAGCCGCTGCCAGATAGCCATAGGAGCTTAAAGAAAGACAATCGAATAAACCGTCAGTAATAATGAGATATCCTTGGGCTAAAGCTTTTTTATAAACTCCGTCCAGACAATACAAATAATTACCTTTAACGAAAAGATCTTTATTTGAGTAGCCATAATAGTTTAAACTCTTATCACCTGTTTCTTTTGCTTGTAAGTAATTATGTGGATTATAGCCTGCCAGACCGACAACATTGCCTGCCAAATCTGTGATTGGAAAAACCAAATTATTTAGCCATCGGCATGTACCATCAATTAAGTAGCAATCATACTGACTGTTTTTTAGTATTTCACCAAACATAACAATCATGTAATCATCGTTTGGAACATAGAAAGCATTGGCACGGTGTACTATTTCGGAATCCATTCCCCTAACATCTTTACAGATTATGTTAATAAACTCATCTTGAGCTTTACTATCAATCTCTCTTATTTTTTGAATTCCTTTTTTTATTACTTGGCTAAAGAGTCCGAAATCTTTCATTCAATCACCTCTTTTAGTCATTCCAAATTACATTTGTAATCTTACTGACAGATACTTCGTAAGTTGTTTTGGTTAATTCTTTCTTATCTACTCTCTTAATGTAATTACGGCTTTGTAATCTACCAGTAATTTCAATTGTAGTTCCTGCTGGAATGTCTGCTATTTGGTTAGCATTCTTCTGCCAGAAAATGCACGGAACGTATGAAATGTTTTCCATACAAGATACACGTAGTATTATCGTGGCTAAAGCTAGATTAGCTGCGGTGATTCTGAAAGTAGGTTTTTTACAAATAATACCTTCAAGTCTCACTTCGTCTACATCAGGCTCATTTCTATCCATTCCCGTACACAATTTAAAGCTCTCACAGATAACAAATGTTATTGTGTGATTTTTTCTAGTATTTTCGTCATTCATACTATGTACACAGATTTCACCTGTAAGTTTTAATTTAACACCTTTTTTAAGCAAGTGCAGCCCACTCATGTCTCTCTGGAAATAAACTTTTAAAGTATCTTCTCCTTTTGAAAATCTATTACATTTCATAGTTATTTGTAAGTAATTTTCTTTAAAGTTTTCATGGCATTCTCCTAATTCACTAATTGTGATTCCTTTTAAAATAATTTTATTATACATTGCTAAATCTCCATTCTTCATTCTCTCTTTTCTATCTTTTATTTTCTCTTTTTATTTTTTATCTTTTATCATAAGTATGTTTGCTTACTTGGTTAAAGCGTTAGCTTTTAGCCGAGATTACCAACCAGTACTACCTGGTATGTAATGCCTGAATTAGTAGTCTCTAGTAAATACACTTCTTCTGTATTAATGAAACTTCGTTTAAATAAATCCGTAAGTCCTTTATTCTTTAAATCCAGGCATGCGATTTTATTTTTACGAAAAGTTAGTTCACCGACTTTGTAGCACGCTTTAGTTTCTGTAACTAAGTCTGTTGAAATAAAAACGTATGGAAATTTAAATCTTACTTTTTGTTTCTTGGCTAAAGCATACATTTCGGTCAGAAAAGTATACACAGCTTTTTTAAATCCATTTATGCTGCTTAAATTATTTGATGCATAGTACAAATAATTTAGGAACGATGCCTTGTCGTCAATGTAAACGTATTCATTACAAATGCTTGGTGCACACATGTATCGTATTTCCCCATCTACGCTTTCAAAATAATTTGACAGTTTTCCTTTGCTAAAGAGGTCTGTAGGCAAGCACGTGACCTTACTTTTTGTGATATAATAATCATGAGCATTAAAAGGAGCTACGGCTGCGATCTTACTAGCACTAAGCTGCTCTCCTGCATCACCGGCATTGCCGACATCATCTGCATCACCTGCATCACTGAATAAATCCATGTTATCAAGTGTTTTTAAAGCTTCAGACTTGTATGCCTTAACTACTTCACGAATTTCATTTATTGTTAAATCATCACTGATTTCAAACAGCTTTTTTTCTTTTTCAGCTGGTTTACAGTAGGAAAGTATTTCAAGAATCTCTTGTACATCTTCAATCAGCTGGTTATACTGGACCAATTCATCGTCAGTGTATGATTTAATCTCGTTTGAGAAAATAGCTTTAAATTTAGTAATGTCGTCAATAGTTCCTGTGTATCTAACAAGCTTGGCTAAAAAGTCAAGCCGTGTTATTTGCGGTTTTGAATGTGCTAACCGTTTTTCACTGTCGTTTTCGTATGACTTGTCTAAATCATTCCAAACAGCACAAACTTTATGTAATCGTTTCATTGTTTAATCCCCTTTCATGATTTCACTTCTTTGGATGTAACTTCTTTACATATTTAAGATGTTTACTTCTATACTCATCACTTCTGTTTGAAATTATATCCAATGCTTCTTTAACGTAAACCATTTTCCAAAGTGTTGGAATCTTTTTCCTAGAGGTTGGAATGTTCTTGGCTAAAAAGTCAAATAAATCTTCAATTTCAACCAAAGGCATTAAAGCTTTATTAACATCTGTTCTAGCATCAACTATTTCTCCTTTTGCTAGGCTAAAAAAAGCCAATTGTATTGGAAAAACTTGTGAAGATTTATTACAACGGTATGGTGTGAATTGTGCCAAAAATGTCTTAGCATGTAGATAATTCTGTTTGTAAACATCGAACGACCTAGCAGGCGTTGTAATTGTACACTCATTAGTGAGTACCTTGTTACCTGTATATGATTTGCATTCAAACAAATATATCATTTGTGGCGTGGCTAAAACCAAGTCAATCTCAGTCATAAAGCCATTGTTAGGATCTTCGATATCTTTTATTATCAAGCCTTTCTTTAGTACCCAATGCTCGCATGCTTTTGGATATCGTTTCATGAATTCTAGAATACCAATTTCTAAAACCGTCTCGCACACTTCACCATTCATATCAGTCTTAAAATTTTTCTTAGCATTCTTTAAATTTACGTTATACATACTTTTTGCAACGGCTACAGTTTTCTGAAACCCATTTGCTTTATAATAATTTAAAAGTACCTCATTAGTACTGTCCTTGTAATTAATTGTAATCACCTCCACCTTGGCTAAAGCTTAGCTCCGCAAATAATTTAAATCTCCAACGGTACGGAGAAAATCTAAATCAGTTTGAATAGGTTGTCTATATTTATCCTCAATACCTAATTTCAAAGCCCTTTTGTATGCAATGCATTGCGTAATTTTTTGTGCTTTAGCAGGCCCCTCTCCACTAGCTTTAATTAATTTAAACAGAGTTCTATTATTTAGATACAATTTATCGTCGTAATAATTGTTATAAATCATTACTGCGAAATAACCTTGGCTAAAGGCTTTTTCTTCTATCACAGGAAGTTTACTGTACACATACTGTTTAATCACGTCATCGTCTAATGTTTTGATTATTTTAGCATCAATACGATTTTTATCTATGTCGCAGAAACAAAGTAATGTACAATCCTCTAGCTTCTCATAATAAATTGACATATTTAAGATAGGACTAATTGGATAGTACTCCTCTCCATTGTTCTCTTCATCACTTTTAAAGTATTCAATCTTATCAGCGTTTTCTTCATAACTTTGCTGCATCTCTTTTTGCAGATCTTCATCTACTTCTCTGTAGTAGTATCCTGGGCTAAAGTCAATACGAAGTGGAACCCAGTTATCTACGATAATATCAGTAGCCTGCTTGAATACCCATAAATCCTTTTTAGCTGTCTCCTTAACTTTGAAGACAGGCTCATCATGACGTACCATGTAAACGCTAACATCATCTTCTGTGTAACCTAGCTCATAAAACATATCCAAAATCTTATTTACTGTTAGAATTACAACTTCTGATGTACCAGCTTGTATTGGTGTATTTAAAGCTTTGAAAAGTGGATTTCTGTCATAGGAATCTACATTAATTATCTCTTCGTGACCAAAGTAGCTTTTTACTGCAAAAGGCATTCCTAACGCAATACGTTCATTAATTCTTTTTTCATACTCAACGTATTTTGTACAATTTTCTAAATAATTAGAAAGCATTTTAATAAACTCTTGCTTTGGTTTTTCAATTGAATCTCTTGTTCCATACATTGTAGCTAAAGTTAAAGTTTTGTACATTTTTCGCATTTCTCTAAACTTAGTTAAATCAAATGTAGTACCTTCATGCTGTGCAATTAACCTGGCTAAACCTTCATACTTATCTTCAATGTCACTCATAAATTTAGTGTTGTTTTCATTACGTAAAAGTAAATTGAAAGCAATACGGAAATCAGACTGTGCAAAGTCACCCCATACTAAGAAATACCCATCCTCAGTTGTGAAGGTATTAGTATACGTTTTAGGGAAAGCAACAATATCACGATTTTTATAGTTAAACCGTAAATTTTGTTGAACATTTACATCATAGTAAATGGCGTGCGTTTTAACACCGAATTGATTAACTCCTCGTTGCTCAGTGCACTCTTCTAAAACTTTTCTGATAGTATTACAGTATGATTCGCAGTTTCTGTATCTTTTATAATTCTCCAGAAATTCTTCTGCATAGCCATTAGAAAGTAATTTATCTATTACTTTTTTCATATCTATAGAAATACCTTTTACTCCTTTTTTCTTAAAATAGTGCTCAGGACAATGTTCACAATAAGTTAAATATCTGTACAAGGGTTCCTTTGCTACAGTGCTATAGAAACCATTACTGTGATGTGACATTACGTCTACAGCAAGATTTTGATACGTAATCTTTTTTGCACTTTCATAATAAAAGATATCTTCCATCTTTTTTCTATCATACAGAATATATCCGTTATAATGTAAATGCTCATTGTAAGTATCTACATCAACAAAACTATCTCTTGTAAATTTAAGCATAGCTTACCTCCTTCTCTTTGTTATTTAAATAAAGCACTTAGAAGAAATTAATCGTCTAAGTGCTGGGTTCTTACTTATTTCAGCAGATGTTTCTTGGCTAAAGCTTTGGACAATTCACCTGTGGATGAGTGCTTGGCTAAAGCTTTGGGCAATTCACCTGTGAATAGGTGCTTGGCTAAAGCAGATTACCCTACTGGTGGCAATTCACCATCAAGAAACATCTTTTTAAATTTACAACATCTATTCTTTGACAACGATGGCTCAAACAGTACTTCAAGACCTCCGCCTACTTGATTAGGATAGTCGTCGGTAGCTTTAATTCTACCAATATTTTGTGCACTTAAATCTTCACACAAATACCAACGCATACAATCTTTTAGGTCGGTTAAGTTCTCAAAAGTTGTCGTAAACACTAGATAACGAATATTTACCTGTGAGCAGTCCATAAGAGACTGTTTAAGACTATTGATAAATTTACTCTTCATATCTCTACCAAGTCCCTGAATTTTATTAAGCCCAAGAAGCCATACATAGACTTTTGGTAGCTTTTCGTAACTTGCGTATTCATTAGCCAAATTGTAAGATTTGTATAGGCTAAACATTGCTTTTATAACCTTTGCTAAATGGTCATTTGTGACTTTTGTAATACCTGGGAAGAATGCTTGTCTAAAGGTTTTATCTGTACTGAGTGTTTGAAGCATGTAATAGCAACGTGATTTATTTAACTCATTGTCAAAACCTACAGGTACATTAAGAGAATCAAAGAACTCATCACTTTTCATGTCTGAATATCTTCTTGCATACACTTTCTTATCAATCTCCAATGCAAGCTTTCTTCGGTCTATCATGCTTTGTGCGATTGTAAAACCTTGATTAGTTTCATAAGATTTACTATCAAAAAACAATGATATTCCATTACCGGTCTTTGTAGCGATTTCAGATGCTTTACAGTCATTTTCAAACATAACATCACCACAAATCACAATATTCATAATATTACCTTTTCTTGCCTTTTTAAGGCTTTCTTCTTGTAATTTAACATTTGTTTCTAACATCTTAAAATTTCTTTTGAGATTTTTGTTAGTTCCTGTAAATACACAAATGTTTTCAATGTCTTCTCCAGTTAAGTTCAGTTTAACTATCTGTTCATCGTCATTCATTACAAAAGACGGTTCACCCAACAGAAATCTGTTTGGATCTGGGCTAAAGCTACGAAGATATTGCTCGTAATCTTTCTGATAAACATGTTGCTGTTCATCGTAAAAAGAAAGAGTTCTCTTGTAACCAAGTGCATCTCCATTTTTTATGATACTTGTACCAATTTCTGCAAGCTCATCGTCTGGTGCGAACGGAACTCTATACCTAACATTTTTTTCTTTGTTTTTGTCCTCATTAGCATTAGTATTGATGATTAATGCTCCTTTTGTTCCATAAATTGCTGCAGCACCGTCATTACCAAGGATTGTTGTACTTACAGCTGGAGAACAACCCATGGCTGCTCTAACTTTAATATTTCCAAGCATACCTTTTGGAATATCACTACCCAACTCCTGCGAAGCTAAAAGTAAATGATAACCGGTGTTTCGACCAAGCCTTCCAAAGCCATCCAAAATATCAATGATTTCTTTAGTTCGTTTTGCTGCCATCTTGAACATTGTCTGGAACTCGTCGATTACAATTAAATTTTGTGGAAGTGCCAAGTAGTAAACGATCTTTCCGTCTGCATTTCTCTTAAGGAATTTCTTTCGGAAGCTTTTGATGTTCTTTACACCAGCTACAGTGAAGACTGAGTTCATTACTTGCATTTCATTGTGAAGATTAGCAAGGACAGAAATTAAATAATCTGCATCTCCTGTAGCTGCAATTGACCTGATGTGAGGCATTGGGAATTTTGTGGCATACGTCTTAAACTCTACGATCTTAGCATCGCACATGGTTAAATTCAGCTCCCACGGAGCATACTCTGAGCACGCCGTAAGAATGATAGAGTTTAATGTTACAGACTTACCTTGTCCAGTTGCTCCGGCTAAAATCATGTGAATGTCAGCATCGTCAAGTTTCTGCTTGGCTAAATACCTGTTGTCACCATTGACGTAACCACAACCATGTAAGTAAAAACCATCTATTGTATCTCCAAACCAATTCTGTGTATAAATTCCTTGTACAGGTTTGGTTACTGTAATTGTGTAGGCTGGTTCGAAATCTCCTTCTAACATAGCGTTCAAAGATTTTGGAATTCCTACCTTATATGGATAAGCAAACTCAGTGTGCTGGGCTAAAGAGGGAAAGATCTCTTCAAAGAAATTCTTTTGCATTAAAGCACCAACCTTACTATGTTTAAGCGAATCCATGTACAAACCATGTTGTCTAACTGCTCCCATGTTGTCTATTGTTAGCATACTAAACCTCCTAACTGTTTGTTTTGATTTGGTCTTAGTAATGCCTCAAAAATTTATTTTATAATGTCTTTTCTAAGTATTTAAACTTCTGTTTAATGTCATTAAAACTTCCATCTTCATCCCCAATTTCTAAAATGTAAGGTACCTGATAAAGCTTACATTTATCTTTGTCTTTAATGGCGATCTTTGTTTTATCACCAAAGATAGACGTGGCTAAATCATTGTCAAGGTATTCTTTACTTTTCCATGGGGATGTTCCTCTAAGTCCAATTATTTCACAATGGTCTTTTATAAACTCTGAATTGCAATACTGTATGTCGTCCGATGTTAAAATGAAATGATAACCATACTTAGCCCCTGCTGACATAAGCTTGGCTAAGGCACTGAGTATAGAATCCTTGTATTTTTTGATTTCATCATTCGTCATAGTATCAAGTATTTTGTCTGCTGTGCCATTAAGTTTGGCTATTTCATCACCATCTTTACCTCTTGTTTTTGCATACTGCTCTAATCTAAATAGGTTTTCAATGTGGTCGATTACAACGATTTTAGCAGGCATTGTAACAGAACTCCCTGTGCTAACTCCATTGCATTTTCTTCGGTACTCATTGAAATCTTTTGCATTGACATCAAAAAACCTATTCTGTCTTTCTTCCATTTCTCTTTTGATTTCTTTGAGGACATTTAAAAATATTATTGGGTTATCTACTCTAGTTTCGGATTCACAATGTGGAAAATCAACCAAGGATGGCAGAAAACTCCATTCATTACAATGTAACTCCCTGTATTTTAATTCGTAAGGTGAATACTCGTGAAATAATCCAATTATCATGGTAAATAAGACAGCGTATGCATTTCCACCTGAAGAACATCCAACAAAGAGATTTCCATCCAAAGTTAACTTGGCTAAAGTGCCTCCAGCATCAATTCCAATGCCATCCAAATCAATTCCATTTACTGCTGTTTTAAACCAGTATTTTGTACCGCAGGCAGAGATACAATCTGAATCGTTTGCTTGTGGCTCTATAAATTTTTTGTAGAACTCTTTAAAGAAAATTAACAAGATTATTACCTCCCTTTAACACAGAGTCAAAACCTAGATACTAGGCTAACACTAGAATACTTGGCTAAAACTCTGTGGTCACTAAATTTAGAGAAAGCTAACAAGTACATTTGCAAAATTTACGTAAGCTTTTAAACTATTAAAGTAAACGCAATCATCGTAGTTTTCTAAAGAACCAGTATAGATACACTGTTTTACAAATTTTTCTACTATTTTCTTTAAACGAATAGCTTTACTTAAATTGTGATATTCACTTTCTCCAAAGATATTAATGAACTCGGCTAAAGTGAAAACAGTAAAGCTTTTGATATTACCGTCCTGTTCTACTATTAAGGCAGCGAATGGTTTATTATTTTTGTCAATTAATAATTTAGGAGAATAGTGTGCATTCTCTTTGTTTGTGAAAGCTCTAATTATTTTTACATCTGGAGTTGCCTGCGGTTCTGTTGTCCTAGAAGTTGTCTCACTGTTAACTTCTTCCACTTCTTTAGACTCTTCTTTAACTGATTTTACTGGTTCTGTAGCATTGTTAGATGTTGTAGGCTTAACTTTGTCCTTCACCGTGCTAAAGCTGTCCATCTTTCTGACCTCAGCGTCGCTCGCAGTGTTCTTTGCTAAATCGTTGTTTTGATTTGCAGATTGGTAGAAAGCTATCTCTGAAACAAAGTTTTTATCAATTACTTCTTTGTAGACATTAGCAATGTTGTCCACGTTACCAGCATTATTTGTTGCATTAACTTCAAAGAAAATAGGTAAAACTTCTTTCAGAATACACACATCGATTGCATTCTGTAATGAGCCTACAATCTGATAAGTACGTTTCTTTTCTAGTAATTCTTCTTTAGAAGAAAAACTAATTGTTTTAAATCCCATAGCCAAGCTTGGTGAATCAAATTTACTATTTAAAATTGTTAGGATAGATGGTGGAAGTTCACTGTCCATTTTTGCACCAATCTCCATGTAAATCCCTGTAAGTTCTTCACTTCTGAAGAAAGGATTGTAGCTTTCAAGCATACTACTGTTGTGAAGTTTTTCAAGAATTGATGTAATTGTTTCTACGTGGTCTAACTTAGCTAAATTGATTGATGTACCATCATAGGTAACTCCAGAAAGATTTTCAACAAAATCTTTATCATTTTCAATCAGTTTAACAAAATCAATAAATGAATAGTATTTGTAATTTGTTGTCACATCATCTTTGCTAAAGCTTTGTGACTTGGCTAAAGCTTCTGGAACATAATCCGTTGCGATTCCAATACCAACTGGTACAGTAATTCTTTTTGTGAAATTCTTGGCTAAAGCTGGTAAGCTTTCTACGCTCTTGTCAGTAATTTCTTTATCTAATACGATGTACTCTGCAATGTAGTTGTCACATCCGTCATGCTTAGCAATTACACATGTACTTAAATCAATCGCTTTACTTCTAACTTCATTTGTACCTAAAACAAATACCTTATCGTAGTTATCAAAAACTAATGCTGTTGGTTTATCAAGTCCCCAACGAGATAACTGTAAGACTGCATCTACATACACCTTATAACCACATTTAGTACTAACACTCTTCAGGAAATTTTCTAGAAGAACAAGTGCATTAATATACCCACTTCCTTGTCTTTCATCTAAATAAAATTCGTATTTAGATTCAGCAGAAGTAATATCGCTATCTTCTGAAACATTATCAATAGCTATTGAGCATGGAACAGCACGATTGTGCGACCAATGAAGAGAATACAATCTTTTACACAACTCAAGTAAGTAATCTTGCGAAAATGGATCAATGATTGCAGTGTCTTTGACATCACCATTCTGGTCTAAAATCTGAATATTGTTGCTAGCATCTTCGTAGTATGTTTTAATGTTTTCTTTTATCTGGGCTAAAAGAGATTTGTAATATCTTTCATTGTACTCATAAATTAAATTACCATTGTTACTGCTCTGTCCTTCAATTAACTTGATTGGTGTGTATTTAACCTGTTTGTAATCAGGTGTGTATGCAATTTTTTCTGTGTAAGGTTTGCACACATCGTTAATTAAATCAGGGATTAAGGTACCCATGTCATCAAGTTCATCATTAGATAAAGTGTAGTACGATGGGATATTAATAAAAAATTCATTATTATAAGCATTTTGTTTTAATGTCTTATTGTCTCCTATAATAATGATCTTTTTAAAGCTATTGATGAAATCCTGTGTTTCTGCGAAACAATCTGCATCAATAATGTTATTAGATAAATTATCAAAATCTTTAAGTGTACAGTAATGTGTATAGCGATAGAATCCAAAAACGGTATCAATAAAGAAATTGAAGTATTCCCCAAAGCTTTTTGCAAGAGCAGATGCGGCTAATTGTTTTTTTGCTGTATTTACTATTTCTTTAAAAGCTTCCATGTCGTTCTTGGCTAAAGCCTGGTTAAGCCCAAAGTTATCGTTGAAAATCTTAATTAATTTAGTATAAACTGACGTGACACCAGTCATTCCTAAATACTGAATTACATTTTGTTCAACTGTAATCACTGGTGTTGTAAACTCTTTGATCTTACCAATCTTAAAATCACAAACATCATGCACAAGACCTCTTACCTCTTTATTCTGTATTAAAGAGAATGCATGTACATCTAACTTCTGTCCACCTATTGTGAAAGAGCCTCCGAGTAAAATATTTTTCTGTTTAACTCCTTCTGGTGTTTTTAAGTCGTAGGTAATATAAAAAATCATAAATCCTCCTAACTTGGCTAAATAGCCATTTTAATTCTTTTTATTTTGTTAAAAAGTTTTCGTATCTTTGACAACATGAAAACTTAGCTAAAGCCTTTCTACACAAGGCATTTATTGAAAGCTCTTAACTGCTCAGCATTTCACTTGGCTAAAGCTATTTCGAGAATTATCTCTGGGAATGCAAAAAGGGGATTACCTTCGATTGAAAGTAATCCCCGTGTGCAACATGTAATTACAATAGGGTATCACCACTACTGATTAATGTTCACCTGTTAATTAATTAAGCTTGGGTCAAGAGCATCAACACCAAAAGAAGCATCTGTGGCAGAAACTTCACCAATGTCAAGCTTCTTGACTCTTTCGTTAATTTCTTCTACTTTCTCAAACTCTTTAATAGCAGCTGTTGCTGATTCTGTGAAAGAGTTGAAAGTAGTCTGGAAGTTTTTACAGCACTCTAAAAGCTGTGCTGATACTTCGTTATCGCCTGCTTCAGCAAGCTTACCTGCGACACTCTGGAAAAGATCAAGAATGTCTGAGTTCATAACTTTCTTACAATTAGCCACTACTTCTGCAGTCTGGTCTACATTTAACTTAATTGCCATTCTTTATTCCTCCTTTCCTAGAGAGCACCTGTAGCTTCTCCAATCTTTTTGTACTTTTCAATAAATGCAGTAAAAGCTTCAATTGTTTCACCAATCACCTTAAGCATAGTGCCTGCACCATCTTCCAAGCCTTTACAAGTTTCAATGAGCTTTGGCATTTCAGTGAATTCACCTGCAGCTACGATTTCATCTTTAACTCTGATAAATCCAGGTTTAATCTCATCTTCTAACCGTGTGACTGCTTCTTCCATCTGAGGGACAACCTCAAGATTAATGTCCTGCATGATGATTCCTCCTTTCTTAATTTAGTAAATTTTTATAACTTACTAAATTTTTAAAAGGGGTAGAAGTTTTCAAAAGGTTAGTTGTAGGATTTTGGTTTTTTTAGTACAAAATCGGAAATTTGGAATTAATTTTAATGATTAAAATTAATAAAATTAAAGAATTTATTTTTATTAAGGAAATCTTGGCTAAAGCTGTTTAGCTCTCTTCTCCAAGAATTCTCTCCAACACAAAATCTTTAGCCTTACGTTTTAAGATAGTATTAGAGCCTTCGTATTGATGCGTAGCATCTTGGTCAAAGGTGTAAATGTTATCAAAATATTTAATCAGCTCTTTGGCGTCGTTACCACCTTGGCTAAAGTTCTCCATACTCAGGAAAACAAAAGGGTAAATACCAAGGTCACTTCCGTTTAATAAGATCTGTCTAAATGTTGTTTCAAGTAAAGTGTTAAGTACAATGTCTTGTACAAAGAAAAAAGTATAGGATTCTGGTAAGGAATTTTGTGAGAGCATAAAGTTGTTGTACTCAATGATGTTATTAAATTCTCGTTTAATATTTGTTGTTCTTGTTATTGATAATTCAGAAAGTTCTCCGACATAGTTTTTTAACTCTTCCTTATTTATCAATAATCGCATGATGTTATCGTACTTGTCATCTTCGGTTTCTTTAAAGCACAGATAATCTCTTCCCATGAATTTATCATCAAAAATAGTCATATTAATGCATGATGGCTTTAAACGTGCTCTTACCTGCACAACAAATAATTTAATAAAATTAATGACATCTGTAATATCAGAATAAATAAACAAATTACTTCCGAAATTAAATTCAAAGAATTTTGGTTTCTTTGTAACTGCATCTATATCTAACAAAAAATCTTTATCCATAACGTAGGAATCACCCACCTTATCAAAATTAATATACTTATTCTTTAAGTTGTCAGCCGCTTGATCAAATTGTTGTTTTGTTACTTCAAGTTCCTTAAGCAGGGAATCGTATTTTTGCTTTTCTTGTAATTTTAACCGTTCTAATTCTGATTTTTTATTTTTATTAACAATCAACAAATTATTTTGATTTTCTCGTAATTTATCGTCATCGTAAGTAAATCTTTCCTTGGCTGACATTAAAATTGATTCTAATTTGTTTTTAGTGTCACTTAACTCATTTTCTAATTCATTTTTAGTTTCTTTGTAGCTTTCCTCCAATTCTCTCTTCTCTTGATTTAACTGGGCTAAAGCTTTATCCCTGTACATCTGTTCAATAGCAGAAATGTTATCTTCGATCACTTTTCTTAGCAGGCTTGTTGTATAGATTTTACTGCTAAGTTTGACATTGTAGATAGTAAACATGGCTAAAGCTATGACATAGATTGGAAACACAAATTTGAAAGCAAAGTAAAAAATAAAACAAAGAACAAGCATAACCACTAAGGTTAACTGTTTATTCCCTGTTTCCAATGCATTTCCAATAGTATTTAGTTTTTTAATGATGTTTTCGATAGAAGTTACCTTGCTATTATTGTTTTGAATATTATCAAAGTACTCTGTTAATTTTTCAAAGTAATCGCAAATCTCTTCTAAATCATCCTCTTGTATTTTAAAGCTTACAGAGTCTAATTGTTGATTTAATTCTTTTTGGAATCGTTCTCCAATTAAATTTGTAAGGCGTTCGTTTAACATGGCTAAAGCTTTGTGAACATCTTCTAGCATTTCTGATTCACTGTAATAGTAATCTGTTAAATCTTCTTTTGAAAATTTAGACATTTCTTCCTTAAATCTGTCTTCTAATTCAAGCAGTTCGTCCTCCAATTCGGTGACCTTATTCGCAACGGGTGCACTTAGATTATTAACGTACTGATTTAATTCTTTGTTGGACTCTTCGCTTAAAGTTCTTTCAAAACTTTGTTTAATGTTTAATTCTTCGTGCTCTAGATGTTTACTTTGACGTTCATAATTTTCTATGTTTTCTCTACACTTAGCTAAATCTCTTTGAAGATTAGTTAATTTTATTTTGAGATCATCGTAACTTAACACTTCTTGTTGCTTTTTGTCTGTATTCATGTCTACATTCAGTTTATGCATCTCCTTTCAATCTACAAAACTTACCATACTAAGATTACTATACTAAACTTATCACACTAAGGTCACCACACCAAGATTACCATGCTAAGGTCACCTTACTCCTTTCAATCTACAAAACTACCAAAGCCAACGTAGCCAATGCAGCCAGTATGACCAACATAGCCAGCGTAATCAACGCAGTCAATGCAGCCAACGTAGCCAGTGTAATCAACGCAGTCAATGCAGCCAACGTAGTTATCTGAACATACAATTAATCTGTGTTTTGTAATCAAGTAATAAACACCAGTAGATAAAAGAGTCATAAAGTGAATTATGAAATTTACTAATTTCGTTTTGCTTGGCTAAATCTTCAGAGAATCCTGAAGGCATTCCTACATTCTTAAATATAACATCGTAAACTTCATTAATCTCCTTTAGACTTTTGAATTTAATTTGTTTAATTGTATCACTAAGTTTCATTTTAATTCCGTGATTAAACATGGAAGACATTGGCAACATCAAGTCAAAATAATGACGTCCTTCTGACTTGGTTAAAGCTGTTACCTTACTGCCAAAATTAAAAGGCTCATAGCCGTTGTTCTTTAAAGTTTGATTAACAAGTCTGTTATCGAATGGAATGTTGTACCCAACGAAAGTAATGTCTTTCGCATCAAACAGAAATTCGTACTGAAAGATTTGTTCTTCAAATGTTTTTCCCTGTGAAAGTTCCCATAAAAGTTTCTTATCTAAATGATGAACTTTTAGGGCATCCGGATTACTTTCAATCTGTGTGTAGGCATAAAAATTAATAATATGTTCGTTTCTCAAATTATCATCCAACAAATATCCTGAAAACTGTATTACTTCATCACGTCTAGTAAATCCAGTAGTTTCAACATCATATAAAAAATATTTCATGTTTTTATTTCTTCACCTATTCCTTTATATTTTACAATTAAAAATTACATTAATTAAACATTAATGATTTTTCTTTATAAGGACACTTGATTTCATCGCAAGATGCGTCAATAACATAAGACTGATCTTTTGTTAATTTAAAAAGTAAAACACCATACTTATTAAATACAGGCATTTGATCAGGCAAATGAATTCCGTAAGTACTTGCAATTTCCTGATAAGTAGTTCCAATAGCTTTTGCAAAATCTAAAACCTTCAAGTATTTACTATTGTCCTGAATTGAAAGAAATAATAAGTTTTGAGATGTTTTGAATAATTTATTAAGATTTGCAGAGTATGGAAAACAAGCAATCTCAAGTGCTTTTCTTTGTATCAATAGTTTATCTTCATCAGAGTAGTTTACTGGTGTTATACAATATTTTCCTTGAATAAAAAGTTTAGAACCCTTTTTGTATTTTATCTTTGCTAAAGCCCTATTGATCTCCTTGTCTGCCATCAAGACATCTAACATCTTTTGTATATTTACACTTTTTGTTGTTAAGACTTCTAAGCTGTAGAACATAGGTAATGGTCTGTTATTAATAACACAAAACAAATTGGTATCGTTTTTGTAGTAGAAAGATAAGAGTTTTACAATTTCTTCATACTTATGGTCCATCTTCCAATCCTCTAATCTGTAAGATAAAATTGGAATTCCTGCGTCTTTAAACATACTATTGATGTTACCAGTTTCCTTCACATCAAGCATCTTAGCCAACTCTTTATTTTGCCTTGTAATGTACAAAGCTCGTACTTCACTTAACTCTTCGAAGGATAACTTGGCTAAAGGACCATGCTCAATCTTCCTGTACCCAAGTTGTGAATAGAGAAAATCACTATAAGACATTTCTGTCTTAGCTCTCATCTCTTCAATCCTATTATGTAGTATTGTATTTTCAATACCATTAAAAGTGCCATGCACTTCGTAGTAATTTCGTATCATCATTGTTATACAAAACATTTAATCACTCCTTCACTCTTCATTAAAACTACTGTAGGCTTTTTCAGAAAAGTCATTGCAATCATTACTTGCATTGTAAGCCTTCTTGGAAAAGTCATTGTAAGCGTTGTCGCACATGTTTCTAAAGTTCTCTTCTAGTACATCATTTAGGGAGATTGTTGCTAATGTTTTACAATTATTTTCCCAATTGTTATTATCCAGTAAAAACTGAATAATCTCCTCTTCTTTGCTAAAGATGTATTTAACCTGTGCTAAGGTCTCTTCATCAATTAAGTTGGCATCACCTCTGACAACGCTGGCATCAGTGACATCACCGCTGGCATCACCTCTGACAACGCTGGCATCAATGGCATCACTGGCAATACCGTTAGTAGTAGTGGCAATACAACTATTACTTGCTAAAACAAAATCAGCAACATAACTGTAATTGAATACCTTACGGAAAAGGTCATTTCTTTTAAATGTCAGCATCAACATTTTTTCCCAATGCTCCCAACTAATATTTTGCTGTTTACATAAATAATTCACGAAGTCATTAATTCTCTTTGTATTATGTTTTGGAGTTCCTAAGCTAAAGTAAAGTAAAATACTTTCTTTCTCAAAGAATGTAAACTTCCTTGGCTGCATTTCTAAGTTCTTGTCAACACTAATAGTATTAATACACAACTTTTTAAACTGTTCTAAATCTTTGAAACCGTTTTCTGTGTACATAGTCGTTACTCCCGCAAAACTATTACAAATGTATTCAATCTGATTTACAACGTCAGTAAAAATACTATAGTTGTTCAACAGGTATTCATAGATAGAAAAGATATTACAAAATCTAGAGGACTCTAATTCCACCAAAGCTGCGTTAATGTAAGCTGTTACCAATTCGATCGACTGTTTTGAGCATTTTCCAAATAATGGTGAGCACTGGACTAAAACTCTGCTAAGCTGTATGGATGTTATTTTAGTTAGAGCCTTTGCTAAAGTTAGCATTTCATTTACTTCTCTATCAATTTCGCTGTCTTCCTGTAATACAACTTCAACATTAAATTCTTCTTTTAAATAATTGGCTACATCTTCAAAGTCATACCCGGCGTTGAGTGTATTTAAAGCAATACTGGTACACAGCGTAGACATTTTTAATGTTTGTTCTAATGTTGTTTTTATTTTCTCAAATTTAAATACTTCGGCTGCAATTACTTCAAAGTTTTTACAAAAAATGTAAAAAGCATTTGTATTGTATGTCACTTCAATAGTATCTTTTATTTTAGATTTAACGTCTGAGTGATAAAATGGTAATGCCGGATTTTTTATTGGAATAATTCTATCTTTCAATTTACTATCTCCTTTAATTTATTTTATTCATATTTTGATTAGGCTGGGTTGTGTTGAATGCCTCCGGCGGACGAGGGCGGGCATAAAAACTTTGCTAAAATTGTTATCTTTGCTAAAGCCTGGGCTTCCGTCTAAGCTAAAGCGATCACCTGAGCTAAAGCAATCTCATCTCTTGCAGGTATGAGTAAACTGTTTCGACCGTTATTTTAGGAGGATCTATTACACTTGGCCCATAGTTAAAAAGGTTTTTAATATTTCTTTCACAACAATAGTACAATGCGTCTTTCTCCATGTACTGTCTTAAGATTTCAAATTTTTTCTGTGCTGCTTGGTCATTTTTGGCTTCATTACAACGCTGCAATTCAAAAATGTAATTCATTCTTGTATAGCACCTTGGAAGTTTATTTCCTAACGGGTCATCCAAAATTTCTGGTTTGACAAATATTTTATTTGTGACGGAAGGGAACGTGTCTAAAGTTGGATTAAGAAGTCCAACCAATAACTCATAGAAAAAACTAGGAGTAAATCTCATAAAATGTGTCATTGAGCATGCTCTACATATCTCCTCGTGGGTTAACATGTAAGCATGTAAACCTTCTGGATTACCTGCAATTCTACCCTTTTCAACTGCTAATTTGTACAACTGTAAATGCTCCACTAAGTTATCTGGATTATCAAAGATAGGATTGTACAAATTAGGGTAATAAATAAATACAGGTATGAAGCTGTATAGTATCTTATAAAAGCTATTGGCCCTTGAATAAAATCTAGCAATGAACTTATTTGAGAGTCTGCAAAAGACAACTGAGCTAAAGTTTCTATAGGATCTCTCTTTAAAGATACGTACTAAATTCTTAAGTGATTCACGATCTGTTATTTCAATCTTCTCAACAGTGTTTTCATTACTAACATTTACTATTATTTTACTTGCAGTAAGAGAATCTTTATTACAAGCAAATTCTCTTGCAATTCTGTAAATACCTGTTTCTATTATCAACAACGACATATCTTGGTCAATTACGATTTTACAATCATTCCAGTTGAATGGTATTTTTAAATCAATACCGTATAATTCGGTTGACATGATTTCCTCGGCTAAAGTGACATCAACAGCCTCTGCTTTCATTTCTCTTGGTTTGTCAACACGTTTAATAAAGTAGCGTAATTCATTTATACCAAGTTCAACATTACGTGTAAGCTTTACATAAACCATCTTAGAATGGTAAAGTAAGTATTTACCATTTAAAATGATAGATAATCTGTCAACTCCTGTCTTTTCTAATAAAGAAAGAATCTTTTCATTAAAAATGTGCCTGCAAGCTGCAATCGAATCTGTGTACTGCATATCTTCACCTCATTTTATTTAATTATAAGCCATATAAATTATTAACTAATGTGTAACTATTTTCATCACTACCTTCGAGTATTGTCGGGGCTAAAGGGTCATCATTAATCGATTTAAAAGATAGCTTGGATTTGTATGCATTAACACGTATTTCATATAAGTATAATGTCATCAATAAATCTTTCTTCTCGATTAAATATTTTTGTCCATAAGCTAATGAGAGTAATTCTGTAGGAATCACTGATTGCTTGTACAAATTCAGAAAGAGATAAATAATAGTTAATTCATCTTTTGAATAAAAACTATTTTCCATGTAAGTACAAACTGCATCGATAGAACCTTTGTCATTAATGCAACTTACGACTGCATTGTAAAGATTTGTGATTTCTGACTGTTTAAAAAACTTTTTGCTTGATTTGAAATAAACTCCGTAAGTGCTTTTGTAACTTGAGGAACCTCCTGCCCATTCTGGTGTTTTGTTTTCCTTTGCTAAAGCTTCGTGCTGCGTTGCTATAAAAAACTTCAATGCTGCAATAGCATTAGTCCATTTAACATGCATTGAAGTAGCCTTATTAACAAAAGAATTAATAATATTTACTTTAGTGTAAAGTTGCATCATTTTTGCATAATAAATATCATAAGTTTGTGAATTGATTGTTTTCGTTCCTACAAATGTAACTCCAAGAAATCTATTTTCTATCTTATTTAAATTATCTGGGCTAAAGAAATCCATCTTATTGATTTCTTCGCCATCTCTAACACCACTATTTTTATCTCCTTTTGGAACTCCGAAGTAAAATGGATGGAATTTAATTTCCTCTCCTTCTAGTGTTACTAACATTCGATTGTAGATTTTACTTTCTGTTGTAAATCTACAGTACGCAGACATAGTGCTATTACTTAGTTTAATGTCGAGAAACTTAGCTAAACCTGGACCAATAAGATTATCCTGATCTCCGTTAATGTCAATTTGTTTTTCATCTATAATGACATAATTGTTGTTAGCACCTTCCTTTGCTAAAGCGTAGAATGAACCAGTGTCTTGCTTAATCTCTGTCAGCTTATTTATCTCTGATTCAATACCGTTAAAAGCAGGTACAATTTTAACGGTTGTGCACTTTAGTAATCCATCAACAATTTTAAAATCTTTTATTAAATCATCCATTTTTTCGATTTCGATTAAATGTTCCGAATCTACTAAATAAATAGCACAATGTTTAAAAAGTTTATCGGCTAACGCCAATTCAAAAGCAACGACATCTTTAGTCCTGTAAATGTTATTTAAATAACAATAGTTAAAATCACTTAGATTCATAAAATACCTCCATTTTGTAAAATTATAACTTATTAGCTTTGTTTAAGAGGTACTCTAACAACAGCATAAAAATCTCTAGCATTATATTAATGCTCTAGTAGGAGCGAAAATACCTCTATATTTTAATAAAAACTATTGTTAGCTTTGACACTAACAATAGTTACAATGTACACTATTCTGCTTTAATACTTAACGTATCCTCCAGAACGTGTAGATTTTCGATAAACAACCTGATTAGCTGTTTCTGAATTTTTAAGCATGTAATACTTAACTAAATTGGATAACTTAAGATTATTGCACTCACCAGTTTTATGTGTGTAATTTAATCTACCTCCGGCCGGATTAATAAAATTAAGATTTCCATTATTCTGGAAACCGACTAGTAGAATACAGTGGTTGTTGTCAGTAAATTGAATACCATCTCTTTTTGTACTATTCACATAGACTGCTACGCATTTTCCCTGGGCTAAAGCTGCTGTAATATCATTGATTGCATCCTGATCTTTTGACCATGTAGCAACATAATCGCAGCTTAATCCCATGTTACGCATGATTGCACTAATACCAAAACAGGTTATCGGCATACCATTATTGAAGGCATCGTAGTCACTGTACTTACCACTTTTCACACCATACTTCTTAATAGCAGCTTTAGTAGAGTAGTCTTTATTTACACTCGCACTATGAATTTGATCAGCTGTGTAGTTGTACCCTGCAGAGGAAAGCATCGTGGCTAAAACACTGGCACTACAACCATGCGAATGGCACCAACTAGAAGTACCTTTTGACTGTGCATACATAGTGTATTTACGCCCTGCAACAGAATAGGTACCGTTTGAATGTTTACCATCGATTTTCCTGTATTTACCTTTTTTAACGGTCTTCTCCGCTTTGGATACATTTTTTAAAGTCACATTACTAGTTAAAGATGAATTTAACTTAGAAGAACTTGCTTCTGTAACATTCCCCTTTACTGCTGGTTTTGGGTACTTAGTGGCAATGTAAATAAAAGCATCGTAAAAACTTTTTGCATACTTTTTCTTATTCTTTTTTAATGCTTTGGCTTCTGTAGGATTACTGAGGAATCCTATCTCGGCTAAAGCAGCAGCAGCTTTGTTGTTGTTTAAAACTGCTAAGTGTGCTCTATCTGTCAGACCTCTATCTGTAAAACCTGTAGCACGTTGCATGTACTTTTGTATAATTTTTGCATACTCAGTATTGCCCATTCCCAGACTAGTCTTTCCTTTTCCAGATTTATTAACTTCGGTTTCTGTACCATGTGCGGATGGACTTTCCCAAAAATTAAGATGTATACTAAGAAAGCAATCAGAGTTAAACTTATTTGAGATTTGAGGTCTTTTTGAATTTGCAACACCTGCTGGTGAATTACGTGTTAAATGTACTTCAAAGCGTGAATCGTTCTTCATCATGTTGTACAGTAATTTCCCTATCTCTAAAGTGTACTCCTCTTCCTTTATTCCATTGCCTGCTGAACCAGTGCTCACTTTACTATGTCCTGGATCAATAGTGATAATGTATTTTCCGCCATTAGAGTTAACACTATCGTTGTTAACAGTTTCTTTAATACTCTCTGAAGTTCCACCGGCATTAACAACTGTTGCATTTTCAAGTTTAGGACCTGTTTTATCATAGCTTTGATAAGAGTCTTTCTTCTCTTTTTCTTTTTCTTTTACATCATAATCTCCGATAATAAAACCTAAAGAATTGGAACCTGATTCTTCCTTTGCTAAAGCTGTTACAACCAACTGTCCTTGAGTTACTGTGCTAAAGCAGAGAACTTGGCTAAAGCAGAGAAGAAGGCAAAGCACTTTACAAAATAAACGTTTCATTTCAATGCCTCCTAATCTGTAAATCTTAAGATCGAACCAATCTTATGGCTTTCACCGTATGTAAATCTGAAAGGACCACAACCGTATGGAAAATGTGGGCTTGTTTCTTTACGAGCAGCACCTCCAGATTCGTAGTTAAGAATTCTTCCTTTTTTATCTAATCCTGCGTAAACAAAAGTGTGCTGACTTCCATTACTTAAATTAAGACCAACAATATCACCATACTTTAAAAGTCCTTTTTTGCTTGCTTCTTTGACAGACATGCCGTTTGCTTTGTTAACTCGTTTTGTTACTCTAGCAAGTTTTGATGTAACGTTTCTAAAACCACTTCTGTGTTTAAAATACAGATTACAACTATCTATCAGCCCCATGTCCTCCAGAGCGTAATTAATACACGTTACACAGTTTGCACCAGTAGTTTTATGTTTTTTAACACTCTTTAAGAAAGAATTGTAAGTACGTGGTACATACCCATTTGATCGAACAATGTATTTTCCATACTGTTTAAAAGTAGGACTATAACTATTTAATAGTTCAATCATCTGATGTACATACTCAGAACTTGTCTTGTTGGTAACCTCATCGGTTGAAGGATCAACTACTGTTGAATCTTGTACAGTTTTAGTTCCAGTTGGATTGCTAAAGAAGCTACCGCCATTAACAGACTTGGCTAAAGCACCGTTCCACTCACTGTGAAAACTTTTAGTTCCAGGATTAACATGCTTCTTGCTTGCATTTCCACCTTCATCAACTGGATACCATGTAGCTCTATCAACAAAGAAATCTAAGACATCTTTTCCACTAGAAGTTCCCCACTTGTTAGAACTATTTTTAATATCACCAATTATGCACGGAATTACAGTTCCATTCTCCTTATAGAAATCTACGTAATCTCCAACATCACCGAACACTTTTGTACAAATTACAACGTAACGACCTCTAATTTTTGCAAAGCCTTCATTGTCAAAGTGCAAACCTGTTTTCTTTACTAATTTAAAGGCATCTTTATTAGAAGAATTAACGGACTGCCAAGAGGTGTAGCTGTGTTTCTTACCTAAACCTTTTGGTATTTTTGTTTCTGAACCACCAACAATTTCACTGTAGTTACCTAAGCTATTAGAACCAGTACTGTTATTTGCTGTTAGATTCCCGGAAAGATCAGATAAGTTACCAGTTGCATCGCTCTGTTGTCCAGACTTATCGTAACTAGTTAACTTTGTTTTACTTGTGTGTTCGACTTGTTTAGTATCAAAACTTTGTTGCATGAATCCTAAGTCATTACTGCCTGCTTCTTTACTATTTTGATTGTCTGCGTACACAATGTGAATTGTACACAGTGCTAAACCTATTAAAATAATAACCAATGCAATCAAAGTCATTTTAGATTGTTTCATTTCTCACCGCCTTCCGAAGAAAGGTTAGTACTTGGCTAAAGCGCTAAGACCTCTCTAATTAATAGCATTTCTTATGTTATCTGTAATTGCTTATTAATTCGCCATTGATAGTTAGTTCGCAATGTCTTGACTAAAGCTGAATCACTTCTCTCTAATCAATAACATTTCTTATGGTATCAACTGTCCGATATTTATAATTACTACTTATTTTAATACCACCTTTTGGGTATGCAGCCTCATTGCTAGCGTGTACAATTTTTCCATCACCGATATACAAAGCAACGTGACCGTCGTAGCAAATAATATCTCCAGGCTGTGGTTTTCCCACTGCTTTACCATTATGATGTTGGTCATCCGAACTTCTATCTAGTTTAATACCAAAATGTTCCATTACTCTCATGGTAAACCCAGAGCAATCAATGCCCTTGGTTAAACTGGTACCTCCATAATGGTATTTATTTCCAACCCACTGCAAAGCGTAACTTACAATTGCTTTTCTTTTTGCAGTTGTGTTGGCCAATTCTTTATTACCTTTGATAGCTTTTTTAACAGCTGCTTGTCCGTTCTTATTTTTAGTTATAACTTCAGTTTCTTCTCCAGTTCCATTGTTTTTATCTATTCCGGATGTGACTCCTTCAACTGTATTTTGTTTGGCTAAAATGGAAGCTCCACTTCCACTTGCAATTTGTGCATTAGCTCCAATTACTCCTGTTGTGTTGTAATTTATGTAATTAACAGTTGGAATTGACTCTTTTTCTTTTACATCGTAATTTCCTAGTATTACACCACCAACGGAACTTTGAGAAGAACCTCCAAAACTTGTGCAGCCTTGGCTAAAGCTAATAGCAAAAAGGCAGCCCATTAACAAGACTGCCTTCTTTTTAAATCTAATCATTAAATAAACTCCTAATTGATCTGACTGCTCTATACTTGTAAGAACTACTAACCTTTATTCCACCTCTAGGATATGCATGATGATTGCTAGCATGTATAATTTTACCATCTCCTATATAAATGGCTACATGTCCACTATAGCAAATTAAATCACCTGTATTTGGTTTATCAACACTTTTACCAGAACTACGTTGTGAGTACGAATTTCTAGGTAATTTTTTACCAAAATGTCTCATTACATAGCGAGTGAAAGCAGAGCAATCAATACCATCAGTTATACTTTCACCACCATACACGTACTTATTTCCTATGTATTGCATAGCATAAAGTATCACTTCTTGACGCTGTTTAGAAGCTTGCCTAAACTCTGTATTTCTTCTGAGTGCCTGCGTCATTACAGTCTTGGCTAAAGTGGAATAGCTGTATCTGTAATTAGAGTATTCATCAGTGCTTGAAGATTCATTCGTATCGTCGTCACCATTACTACCATTTGGGCTAACTGCTGTACCATCTGGGGAATAGTATGTAATGTCTGCCGACTTATAATTTTCATCGTTTTCATCCATTGGTAAATTTGTATGTGTTGTTTTACTATTTTCTTTTGAGTTCTTTTCTGCGTCTTTTTTGCTATCCTTTGAATCAGCAACTTTGTCATAATCAATGCCGTAATTAGATGATACTTTTTCTGTGTTGTATGAATCTAATTCTTTCGAAATTTCTTCAGCATCTTTTACATCATAACTTGCTAAATTCATCTTTGCTAAAGAATCGTCTTCATTTGTCATCAATGGAGAGTCATAATTAATGTCTGTTTTGTCTTTTTTATTTGTAGTATCAGCCATTGCTATTTTTACACTAAAGATTCCTCCAAATGTAAAACTTAATGCCAATACCGCAATCGCTATACGTTTCATTTTAAGCTCCTATTCTTTGTGCTAGAAGAAGTCACTTTGCTAAAGTGTATTGCTTTCCATCAGGGTGTTCCACTTCCCATCAGGGTGTATTACTTTAGCTAGAAGAAGTCACTTGGCTAAAGCGTTCTACTTCCTCACAGCTAAGTACACATTAGCGTAATCAAAACCTAATGTAAATGTTTCAGGATGTGTATTGACAAAAATATCAATTTTCTTTCCTTTTACAGCACCACCGACATCCTCTACCCTGTAAAGTTTATTATTAATGATTATCCAAGTACCTGCTTTCAAAACTCTATTATCCGCAGCAACCGTGTGATTTGCCTTAGCTATTGCACCTGTAGAAGTATGCCTTCCATATCTACCACTACATGCTCTACATGGGCAATACCCGGTTACACGAAATGTTCCGAGATTTTTTCCTTTCTTGTACTTACCAAGATTGTTTGCAGTTATAGCTTCATTGTTCTTTTCTTCTTCTCTTTTTTCTCTTCTAAGTTTGACATGATCTGCTATGTTAGAAAGTACACTTTCTGTTGCATCCGTAAGTGCTGACACAATAGAAATATGTGTAACATCTGTCGTATCTGTATCATAAGTCTTTACAACCTTTTTCGCTTTTTTATCTGGTTGTTTAATATCATACGAGTCAATTATGTATCCAGAACCATTTCCAGATGCTGCAACATGTTCTTCGGCTTCCACACTATTTGAATCAAAACTATTTAAAGGATTACATCCAGTTAAAAAGAATAGGAGTAGAAAAATAAAACATTGTAAATATTTTTTTGAATGTTTACTAATTTTTCTAACCCCCTTCACCTTTAATATTTCAATAAAGTTATTTTATCATTATGGTTAGGTACAGACTTTGCTAAAACTGCTGTAGAACCATTTGGCATTGTTTGATTTTTATAAATCAATGTCAGCAGTTCTTTAGTCTGATTCACTACTCCACAAATCAAATGACTATAAATGTGTTGCGGCTGGGCTAAACCTGTTAAAGATAAAACTGTGTCAGTTATCTCATTAAGGTACGCTGAATCAGAATACTGAAAATGTATTGAATTAACAATTTCAAATATCTTTTGGCTTGGCACAATTCCGTATTGCTTCTTTAGTTTAAGAAAATTAAAGTATGCGTCCATAACAATAAAGAAAATCTGATGCAAATCCTTAACATTGAGACTTTTTATTTTAAAAGAATAAAGTTGTGTAAAGGACTTCTCTAAAACTGAGATAAATCCACCAATTCTTCCATCACACAAATCAGGAAAGAACTCACTGTAGTATTCCGGATTTAGAGCTTGGCTAAAGAGATTACTGTAAACAGCTTCAAGAGCATCTGCTGAGTATTCAGCCTTTCCCACATAGTCCTCATAATTAAATTCTCCTGACCATGCTTCAATGTCATTTACGATTAATGACCAAGAACCATTCCAAATCTGTGCCATGAATTTAATCTTTACAGCTTTAGATCTCATTAGCATTGCAGTAAATCCTGCATTAACGTAATTCTTCGGATCGAACATTCTTGCTGCAATTACATTAGCATTTTTATCCTTTACATAAAAAGTGTAAAACCCTTTTTCCTGTTGTGTAACGCCTGCCTTATAATTTAATAAGTAACAAATCTTTTCATACTCAAAACCATCTTGTAACTCTTTAATATCGAGATCCATAGTTCTGTCAGCGTCTGCCGCCTTGATTATCATTTTGTTTCCTCCTCTGCCATTTCGTTTTCTGAATCATTTAAATCTAAATCATCTGAATCATCTGAATCATCTTCTTCCTCTACATACGAATAATTACGTTTATCCATCAATAGAAAGAAAATAAAAAACACATCCATCAGTACTAATACCAAGAACCCGTACCAATTAAAATTTTCAGGATGTATTAAAAATTTATAAAGTCCCTGAACAATTCTAAGAACACCTAACCATAAAAATGGAATATTGTGTCTAAAATATCCCAACCCTATCAGTAAAGCATAAAATAGAATGCCTAATGCAATTATGTTAAAAATTGAAATAGAAAAAACATAGCCACCAGTACTCTTTTTTAGTGGAACAAACAGATTGGCAATTACAAGTACTATGTAGAATACTTTCATTAATTTTGTATTAAACATAATTGCTTTTTCATACTCGTTTATCTAAATCACCTCTTTTCGTAAATTTTCTTAGCTAAATTTAGTGCTTCTTCTTCTGAATCAAAGTTATTAAAATCAATTCCATCCTTTTCTAAATCTTTTGAAAATTTATCCCAAGCATCTTTCTCTGCAGTGCTTTCTGCATTTGTCATTCTTTCTGCATCTTTTTCGAAATCAAAATCCAAAGCTTCCTCTTCTTCGTCCGATTTCTCTTTAGCCGATTTATCTTGGCTAAAGTCTGCATCATCACTGACGTACAATAAATGTAATTCATTTTCTGTTAGATTAAGACTTGAAAGATTAATTGTACAAACACCAAAAGTAACAAGCACCAATACTAGAAACATTAGCATTACGCAGCACCTCCACCACCGGTACCACCGCCGCTACCGCCCTTACCTTTTCCGCCTTTATCACTTGTAATGTTATCTTTGCCGAAAAAGATAATTGCAGCTATGATCAGAATACCTAAAATTTTGGTTCCTTCACCCATGATTCCACCTCCTTTCCGAAATGGCAAAAGGACGAAATCGCTATTAAACGAAATCATCCTATCTACTACAATGAAATAAAATTACTAAGAACTTCAGGATCATCTAATTTTATTTCATTTCTTTCTGATGTATCCGAATACAAACTATACAATCTGTATCCTGGCATTCTACTTAAAGTTAATAGAAACTTAAGAGTCAATTTAATGTACCCAATTTCGCAAACACCCTGAGCGGCTTCACAATACAAATAAATCGCTTTGCTATTGTTTTTTTCTGTGCTAAAGCTTCGAAGAAAATCAACTTCTTCATTTGTGCTTGCACCATTCAACAACAAGCATGGGTACTTTATTTCTGCATACGTTGACTCATCTATAACAGATTCAAGATTGACATCATCTTCTTGGTAGTACTTATCAACATTTTGTTCTTCTGCAGATTGCTCAAAATCATCATCAAAGTCTTCTGTGCTAAAGATTTGATTTAATTTGTCATCAAGTAATGAATCAATTTCATCGCTTTCGTCTTCTTTGCTAAAGTCGTCTGTCATTGACTCTTCCGAGTTGCCTACCATTGGCTCTTCAGAGTTGTCTTTGCTAAAGTTATCTGCAATTGTCTCTTCTGAGTCGTCTTTGCTAAAGTTGTCTACTGTTGGCTCTTCTTTGCTAAGGTCGTCTGTCATTGGCTCTTTAGAGTACTCTGTAATGCTTTCTTGCACTGTGTCATTTTTCACAAAACCCTCTAGGTCATCTGCTAATGAACTAGAATCAAAATTTAAATCCAGTTCACTATCTAAATTAAAACTCACCGATTCTTCACCTCCACCTACATTTAGTCATCTTCATATAAATCAGTGTTTTCTACTGTAGGTTTGTATTTGTTCAATTTAGCCAATCTAAGCAGGGTGTTCCAAATGTTACACAAGGTTACGCAACGAAATACAGGTATGTATAATGCGACATAATAAAGAACTTCTACAATTGAACGTCTATTAACTCTTCCACTAAAATCTACGTCCATGCGCATAACGTCTTTTCGAACATGCATAAAGCCAGCACCTGTTGCAAAGTTACTGATTATTAATACTAATGCTAAAATGTTTGCTAAGGTATCTCCAAAAGCGTTTTCAATGTTTATTATGATTTGTAAACCAAAAACTGTACCAAGAACTCCACTCTTACTTCCTAAAGTAATAATTAAGAAAAGAATAGCAGTTCCTGTCCACATTACAGCAAGGGACTTGGCTAAAGCTTCTGGAAAAATAGTAAGTTCCTGATAAAGTGGAATAAACCTATCATAGCCTGGTTTTAGTCCATTTAGTTCATAGTAGTATTTACATATTGCTGGTATGATTATAAAAGTTTGCACAGCTAAGATAATACCCACCAGAACAATAAAGTAAATCTTCTTTGTAATGAAATTAAAAAAGAAAAATAGTAAAATACAGCCAACCAATGTCCCTAGAATTAACATGTTATCCTTATCTTTTTTGTTCATTTCAATACCTCCTATTCAAACTCATCGTCGTCTTCTTCATAGAAAGCATTGCTGAATTTTTCTTGCAAATTATTTAAAGAAGAAATGATTTCTTTACAGCTTTCTCTCATAAGTTGAATTTCGTTTTTAGTTTCTAAAACACTATCAGTGTTAACTTTAAATTTATCACTTAAGTTATCTTTTAACTCTGCTAAGGTTCCCTTAACATCTTTAATCTCAGCCAGTACATCTGAATTGATTGTGAGCTTTTCGCTAGTGTCTTTGCTAAACTCTGCTAAAGCTTCCTTAACATTTTTAATCTCAGCTAATACATCTGAATTGATTGCAAGCTTCTCATTAGTGTCTTTGCTAAACTCTGCTAAAGCTCCCTCTACTTTTTTAATTAAAATAGTTAACTCTTCTTTGGTGTCTAATTGATCTTTAGAAATTGTGTTACTAACTTCAGAAATCTGTTGCAGAAGTTCAGTTACTTTTTCAGAGTTATTATTGTCAACAATGTTTTCTAAAAGTCTTTTGGTATCTTCTAAATGCTCTTTAGTAATAGAAAAGTCTTCGTGTATTTCAGTTAATTGTGTTTTGTCAACTATTGACTGATTTTTTAAACTTCTTCCTAAATTTTCTTGAAATCTATTAAAGCTTTCTTCAAGATCTTCATTGAATTCTTTCTTGAAATCTTCTTTAAATTTTTCTTGAAGTTCTTTTTGAGTGTCTTTTAAATCTTTTTTTAAATCTTCTTCCGAATTTGCCATCAATTCAGTTAAATGTCCTATTAAGTGTGGGACTTTTAAATCATCAGCAATCCCACCATTTACACCAGCTGTAGCATCTTCAACATCTTCATCATTTAACTCTTCTTCATCCATTTCTTTACTAAAGAGATTTGTTGTAGGGTCTTTACTAAAGAGTTCCTGCCCTGCATTTACTTCTTGGTTTTCCGTTGCAATCTTCTGCTCACTGATTGGCTTTGGTGGACTATTGTTTTGGCTAGAGGGGTACTCCTTGTCGTCTGATTTTTCTTTAAAAGTGTTTTTCCTGGGAGAAGATTTATCAACTTCGCTACTAAACTTTTTACTCTTCTCCTTCCACTTTGCTAAATCCCTGGCTGAAATTCCGAGATTAAGTGAATCATTATTTACATTGTTTGTTTTGAGTAAAGAGTTAAGTTCACTATGTAATTCTCTTTTTTTCTGTACCAGTCTTTTCTTCTCTTCTTTTTCTTCTTTTTCTTCTTCCTCAATTTCTCTCGAAATTATCATTGAATCAATAAAGTCTTCAATTTCTTTTGCTTTATTGTCAGCAACTTCTTCGTTAGTTGCTTGCTTGGCTAAAGCTTCATCAACTTCTGGCACTTCATTTAACTCCTCAGCTAAAGCTTCATCAACTTCTGGCATTTCGTTTAACTCCTGGGCTAAAGCTTCATCAACTTCCGAATGGTCATCAGCACCAGAATTGTGATTGTCACCAACTTCAGAGCTGTGATCAGCATCAATACCACCATTGACATCATCGGAAAAAATACTCTGCTGCTCTTTAACCAATTGATCAGTTTTTCCCTTATTTAAGTAAACAAAAATATTACTAACACTACCATACTGATTAATGAAATAATCTGTAAAAGAACTCCAACCACTACGCATTAAAATCATTTTGTATGCTTCTCCCGGAATTTGCGTAAAAAGCTGTGCACAATGATGTGCTTCTGGAGTTCCTAATGCAATGATGGCATCTTTAATATTTTCTATATCTTCATTATCAAAATAAACATAAACTCCGCTCAACTCTTTGCTAAAGTCTTTACACTTTTCAACAATTGTGATTGGAAATTTAATAGGTTTATTTGCAATTTGTAAATACTTTAAAATATTCTGATATTCCAAATTAATTACCTCCTTAAGTATTTGTTTGTCCTCTTGTCTCTTTGTTCCTTTAAGTTTTCATTTGTCCCTCTGTTCCTTTAAGTATTCGAAAGCTTTTTGGCAATCGTCTGTAGTCATTGTGTAACGTTTACGATTGAACGCATCTAACCTCTTTTCAGAAGTTTTTAAGTCTTCTTTAACTTTTGAAGAGATTTTTGTATTTATTTTTGTAGACACTCTGGCTTCAACACCTGGTTTAGCATTAATTTTTAGTAAAGCTACAAAGTCAAAAACTCCAGAATAAAATTTCGGTGAGATTTGTTGCAGCTTTAATTGTAAAAGTATTAAATAATCATATGAGATTTTATCAAAACTCTCTACAATTTTATAAAGTCTAAAATCATGAAGATTAGAGATTTCTTTATCCTGCAAATCTTTCTTTTTAATTTTACAATTGGCTAAAGTTAATTCACCATCTAGAATTAGATTGTAAATTTTAATGTACATGGTGATCTGGGCTAAAGTGGTTTTTAGTAAATGTTCAAAACCATAGCGATACTCGTATACCAATTGCATACAGTCTTCGTAGGTTGTTTTTCCGCCAATTCCAATTAAATAGTTCACTAAATCATAAACAGCTATACTACGCCTGTCTTCCGTGTATTTACGTATAATTGGTTTTGTAATTTTAGGAAGAACTTTAAGAGTTTGTACATTTTTAACCACTTCTGGCAAATAGTATCCAGAACGTGTACATAAATACTTCGCATCAACTTTTGTTATACTTAAATTTTTGCAAACATAGTCAATGACCTTTTCCTCTTTTAATTTGTAGTTATTTATAATTCTATACTGCACTTTGTCGGCTTTTAGAGCCGATAGTAACTCACTACATTTTTGTTCGCTTGTAATTCTAAAAAGGACTAGATTAGATTGATCTAGCCCTTCAAGAAATTTCAAGTATGAATTTTTTATAGCAGTGTCTTGACAAATGATTAACCATCCAATACTAAGTAAAGGTTTATTGGCTAAACTATGCAATTCTTCCAGTGTAGTGTATCTAGTAATACGTTTAATAGAACTTCTAGGATAATGGTTTGTGAAAGTATCAACTTCAGAAAGAACAGTATTGTTACTATTCTCTAACAAAATAACAAACACTTTGTCTCCTTTCCTAAATGTACTGTTTAAGTTCCTCGTCTTCTGAATATGTGTATAATTCAGACATAGAATCACTATAATCTGTAATTTCTGGAACATCTTTATAAGGAGTGAAATTTACTTCATCGTCAGATGCTATCTGTAATAACCAATTCTTCACATCAAAATAATTTAAAGACTTGGCTAAAGCATCTGTATTCTTAACAACGTAGTTGTATAAGCTCTCGTACAATGCATCTACACGACGTTTTACAGAAGTAATATAAATTCCAGATATTACCTTAAGCAACAAATTAATGTTTTCAAAATTAATCTCTGACTCGTTATTTGCAATCTCGTAATCAATCAGATTTAAGACTGGGGTAGAAATTCCAAGTAATTTACCGGTTTGCATTTTATTACTTCTACTAGCTACAACTGTTTTAACAAACTGTGTTACAAAAGTAGCCGTTGTAAATGAATGATATGTGGTTTCATACAAAGCAGAACAACTAAAAAATAAACCAAAGTATTCTGCGTAAGTATCGAACCCTTTTCCGTAATTCACTGAATTGTACTTGGTTAAATCTCCGTTGTGCAACATCTTTTCGTAGCGATTAATATAATCAATAATACCTTCATCTGGAAGTCTTTTTGGCATATAACGATTAAAGTGTAGCTGCTTCTTGTAGGTCTTTGCTAAAGTGATTTCATCTTGGCTAAAGTCCTGTAAGTAATAGCTTTCAGGACTTTCATAAGCATCCATCACTGCTTTTGCATCGTTCAAGAACGTATTAATGAATTCATAGAATAAATCTGTGTATTTATCTGAAATTAACGTATTTAATCTTTCAGGCAAATTATTAACTTTTATTACTAACCTACAGAAATCATAGTAGTCTGCATTGGTAAAAGCACTGTTTAAATCATTAAGAATTCCGAGATTACTTTGTGTTAAAGCATCCACCATTCTAAAGTTATTGTACAGTTCACCTTCACTAATTGTAATTCCTAAATCATCACTTTTATTCATAATAGTGTTCATAACACTTTGTGTAATATGTTTAGCCTGTGTTCTTACATTTAAGCTATTCTTCAGTGAATTTCTGTTTAAAATATTAAATGTTTTGTATCTGTCATAGAAATCTTCTGCATAGTTTGTAATTATCATTCTGTCAGTAATTAAGTCGAATAACTTGTAAATTGTTTTATCAGTTACAATATTTAAAATATCACCAAGTTTAACCTGTGAAATATTAATAATTTGTGTAAAAGCAAGAGACTCAATTACATCATTTAATTCAAGAATTATCTTTTTTCTCTCATTTTCGTATTTTTTTAATTCATCTTTGATTAAAACTTTTTCAGATTCCAACACAGATAAAAGCTCTTGGCAATAAGCAGGCTTATCATCTTTAAGAGATTCTAACTTTGCTAGAGTGTTGACTTCACCATAATAATTAGCAATATACTCTAATTCAACAACCTGTTGATCATCAGGCAGTACATTCTTTTCAAGAAGTATTGCACTGCTATCAATGAATTTTAAGATAGACTTAAGTTCATAGATATTTGAACAATTCAGATACTCATTTAGAACTTTATTATTATTGATTGAGAAAATTAAACTGAATAGTGCTTTATTTTTTACTACAGGATAATCAATACTCAGGATTTTACAGAAATACACTGCAATTTCCTTATAAGTAAGTAAATCAGATCTGTCATCTAAATTTCCTATCTCTTCGTATTTGGCCGCAATGCTATCATTGTTGTCATCATTAATTACGTCTGCTTCTCCACTGATAGACTGATTTGCACCGAGGTCATCGAGGTCGTTACTACTATCTGCGAAGAATGAATCTACTTGGCTAAAGAAGTCATCATCTTGTCCAAATAAATCATTCTGATTGAAATTAAAAGAGATATCATCAAGTTTTTCTGAATCGAGTATATCTGTTTCTTTCTCTTCTGCGTCATACTTAGAAATTACTTTAGGAATTACATTAGGATTAAAAGTATTTAATAACGTATAAAAACTTTTTACAGCCTGTTCAAATTCTATGTCAGAAACTGTGCTAAAGCTTAGTTCATCACTACTTTTCGATTTACCCTCTTTACGTAATTCGCTAGAATTTGTTGCAACAATACAATAACTCCAATTATCTTTTACTAAGTTAATTGGGATTTCGTATTTTAACAATGCGGAACCTTTACTCATATCGATTAATTTTTTTGTTAAATCATTAATACCAGATTTAACAATAGGTTTTATTGTTTCTTTTAAAAGATTGATTTCGATATCAGTAAAGAAATGCTTTTGTCCACACTTACATCTAAAAATCTTTGGCAAAACCAAAGAACGTTTTCCAGCTGCACCGTTTAATGGAAAACTAAGATTTACAGCAATTGACTTGTCTAAATAAACCTTCTCACCACAGCTTTCACATTTAAAATAATACTTATCACCATCTGTAAAAATTTGTTTAATAAACTTAACATTAAGAGAACTAAAGTCATTATTAGCAGAAGGCAATAAATCCTGAAACATCTGTAATTCATCTTTAAGTAAATACTTAGAAGTATTATCTCTGTACAACTTATTAGTTTGGTTCTGGGCTAAAGCTCTTCTATTTACCTGTAAAATATTATGCAAAGTACTTTGTACATTTTGAATGAAAGAATCAAAATTATTATCAATTCGCTCAGCTAATGTCGGATCATTACGTAAACGCTGGTAAACAAATTGTATGATTTCTTCAATCTTTTCTTTGCTAAAGTTCTCGCCGGTTTTCAAGCACACATCAACATCGTGCATAAAATTACTTGTTATGCACTCTCTTATTCGTTTCAAATATAACCCAGAAGCCCCTTCATAATCGATATTATAAGATTTAAAAACTTTTACATCGTCATCATCGTGAATGTAGTTGATTGCTGGGGACGCTTTGAGGTCTTTATAGAATTTAGCGAAATCATTAATTACTTTTCCACAAACATCATTAATAAATTTTTCAATGCTTTTTCCATTTTCATCAAAAACCTCTGCACGATTAATTAATATCTCTAAGGTTTCGTATGGTAAATCATCGATGTTTTCAAAACCTTTTACTTTTAAGCTATTGACTATATCATCAATCATAGCTTCGTCAGCATCGGTGCTAAGTGCGTCTTCCAATTCACTTTCAAGTGAGTTTTTTAATGATTCTGTTGTATCTGTATTGTTTTCAGAGAACTCTTTGAGTAATAAATCAAATACATTATTTGCCTGTTCGTTTACATAATTCTCTGTTGAACCTGTTATTGCAGCGTCTTTTGCTAAATCGGATAAATCAATTTCATCATCTGTTATTGCAGCGTCTATTGCTAAATCGGATAAATCATTTGATTGCAAAGACTTGGCTAAAATAGCTTCATTCCCTGTACTTGTAAGTTCGTTTTCTGTTGTTCCACTTGTTTGATTTCGTCTTGCTTCTGTTTCCATTTTTCCAACAACTCCTTTAAATAATCAATGAATTCGGAGGAACTCATTAAAACACTTCGTTTGACTCCGTCAATATCTACTTCTTCTCCTCGTCGCAATCCTGCTAAGTATTTTGCACTATTTGATGGTGCGTCAGCTATAATATGCACAGCACCTACTTTAGCAGTATTTTGTATTACTTCAAAAACCTGTGTACCATCTTCGCTAACAGAAATCTCATTACAAAATTTCACGAATTCATCTTTTGTAATTCGTTTACCGTTTAAATGCAAAAATCCAGTAATACAAATTTCGATCTTAATTTTACCTTCTTTTCTAACGCTATTCTGCATAATTAAATCTGCTAACCACATATCAATTAAACTTTGTTGTATCCAAAAGAAAACCATTGGATCATGAATACCTCTTGAATCACAAAATTTCTGTAAACTTCCAGCTGCTTTAACGTATGCTGCAAATTCTGCAAAACTGTTAACACCCTGTAATAACTTCAAAGCTTTATCGCCTAATGTCGGAATAGCAAGATTACTTATTAAAGTTGGAAATGTTATTTTCTCACCTCGAATTTTCACTATTGCATTTAATAAATCCACAGAGTAAGCTTTCTGGGCTAAAGCGATAGGAAAACTATTCGGATTCATATCAAGAATTTCTATGTAAGAATCATATTTAAATTGTGGTGATAAGGTCTTTACAATTTCAATACAGCGTGCTGGTCCAAGTCCTTTACATTTAAATCTTGTTAAAAGTTCACTAAGTGCATATCCCTGTTTAATAAAACATTTAGGATTACAACATTGTGGTTGTTGTAAATTTCCAGTAAGAATATTTTCACTACCACATTCGCAAGTATCAGGAAAATAATCCCAGTACTCTTCTGGTATACTTCCCAATCGTTTTGCTTCTTCAACAGTCATAAAATGTGAAAAAGCATAGTACCTATCATGGTTTTCTTTTAGTTCTTTTAATGTCATGATTTACCTCCTTTTTTAAATTAATTAAAATAAAAGCACATATAGGCTTTGACACCTAAATGTGCTGTGATAAATTATCTCCATGGTCGCATTGCTTCCTGATGGCTGCTTGGCTAACGCAATTCACTAGGATAAAGCTCTTGCTTTGCTAAAGCGATTGCTACGCCCATTTGAAGTTAATGATAAGCTAATACGTTTGTTTAAAAATTAAAATCATTTTCGGCATCATCAACTGTGTAGTCTTCTGATACGACTTTCATGTAAGAAACAACTTGCTGTCCAGAATCTAATGTTAAGATTTCAACTGCTACTTTGCAAATACCCTCGGACTCTAAATTTCTGAACATGTTGTAGCTACACTGTGCCCTGTACTTTTTACCGTTGTAATCAATCTCTAACCAATAGAATTCCATACCATCATCAATGGTTGCTCTTTTTGCTTGATAATTTACATGGGCTACATCGTATGTAACGTTTTGAACAGTGTAGACTGCAGGTATCTCATATCCATTCAAATCTTTAAGAAAATCGGATGAAGAATAGTGTTCTGGAGTTGTCTTGGTTAAAGTGCCTTCTTCGTATTTTCCACCCTCGCTGTTACTGTCTCCTGTTTCAAAACCTTTATCAAATGTAGTCCCTTCTTCGGGAGCATCTTCATCATCTTCCTCTTCCTCTGCATTACCATCATCTTCGGATGGTTTTGTCAGTAGTTTTGAATTGGTTGGTATTTTATTGTTCGCTGATTTCACTTGATTCATGAGATAAAAAATTCCACACCCTAGGGTAATTAATGCAATCACGGCAACTATTAGTATTGCCTTTTTATGTGATTTATTGTTATTACTAATTTGTGATGTAAAATCTTCCTCTTCTTCATAAGGTGAATCTGTGTATTGAGAATTTTTATACTGTGGATTAACCCTTTTACTTCTATTGCTATTTCTTTCTGTATTATTTACAGAGTGCCATTGTGCATCACTAGCACGTTTTCTAGGTCTGCTCTGCATCTGCTGTTGCTTTAGAGACTGATTTGGAGACTGCTTTAAAGATTTTTGTGCATTGTCTTGTTTACGTTGGCTATTTGCCCTCTTTTTAGGTTCTTGATTAAATGTTCCTTTATTAGAACTATCATTTCTAGTTTTCATTCCTATTCCCATAGTTATCTCCTTTGGTGTCAAAAATATTGAGAATATTTATTATGTTAAGTGTTCCTTTGTTTTTTGGTCTAAATTGTTAGTGCTTTGAATTCTTGGCTAAAGCCTGGTAGTTCACTCGCTTGGCTAAAGCCTAGTCTTGTAATGAACTTACTTGACTAAAGCTTAACCGATATCAAGCACTAATGGACTTGCTTGGCTAAAGCTTAACCGATACCGAGCACTAACAATTAATTCTTAATGATGCGTTTTAACTATTTGATTAATTACTTCGTTAGCTTTTGTTAACCAATTATCTAATTTCTTTAAATCTGTTTTTTGTTTAACGGTCTGCCAGCGCTTCAATCCATTTGGTTCATGAAATACAATCCGTATTCCAGACTTAGAAATATAAGGTTGTAAGTACTCTTTACATTTCTGTGTTATTTTATAGTGCTTACTTTCGATGATTGCTTGTTTATTAAGCATTGTAATGTTCTTCATTGGTTTTTCAATTTTAATGCACGCTGCTACGCTAGAAGCATTTTGGACATCAATGAATTCAACATCATCCTTCTCAACCTCACTATCATCGTCTTCACCATAATTATCGTAACTAACACGTAAATCGTTATCATCAAATTCCCAATAAGAATTATCTACGTTTGTATCATCATCAAACAGCATACCAAATGTAACGTCTTCTTCATCGTCTAAAGCAATGTCATCAAATACTATTGCTTGCTTAGAATTTTCTGCCTGGTTTGCCGTCTTGGCTAAAGCATCAGCAGTTTGGGTCTTATCATCCTGCTTGCTATGTAATGTTTTTAAATTACCATCTATATCAATCATTTGTTTACCATCACCAAACACAGCTAAAGCCCATGTTTCAAGACGGCTTGTCCATTCATCATTGCTCTTTTGGATTTGTTCGTCAGGGTCGTCTGGATCGTACTGCTTTGTGATTTTGTAATTCATATCGTAATCATCTACATAACTTCGTACAGTGTAGTTGCTAAAGGTTTCTAAAAGCAAAGGTACATTAATTGGTTTCTCCATAACATCTGGCTGAAGTCTTTGTATAATTTCAAGAATTCTATCTTGGACATACTGATCCCTATATGGTTTAATAAATCCCCAAGGATCATCGAACCAGAAAGGTCCTTTTCCAAACTCACCGTTATCCCATTTCTTAATCATTCTTTCTACGAAGATAACAGGAGCTTCTCTACTATCATCCTTACATTGCGCCCATGTATCACCTATGTTAATACCAACGAAATACTTAGTATGTCCTGGCATAGTAATCATACACGACTCTTTTACTAATTTGTAAATATAGAAAGGATGTAAACTCTTGTGTACTGAACACAATAGTTCATCATGAATTAACATGTGCCAAATTATCTTGTCATTAATTCCCTCTTCCTCACAACGATTATAGAACCGGGTTAAAATGATTCTAAATACTTCTGCTGCAAACGACTGTATTGGAAAGTTACCAGCAGCACGTTGAATTCTACCCTTCTTTGCCTGGTCTAAATCCTGCAAATCGTAAATTCGATAGAACCCTTTTTCATTGATGGACATTCCGATAGGTGTTGGAATTCTTTCACCTTTAGCGTTTAATTCGTATTGACCAAGTTCATCCTTTTTCCAAGCATCAATGTAATTTCTGAAATCGTCTGAAATGTTTTGCTCTACAAGAGCATCTTCTCTATACTGATTTAACATGTCTGAAACTGGTTTATTACTCTTAAGCCATTTCTGTAATAATTCTCTTGTTGCAAACAATGTATCGTTATCTATTTTGCCAAATAAATTATCACAAAGACTTCTGTCTGACAAACCGTATGGAATACCGAAGTTAAAACACTTTGTACTCTTACGAAGTTTTTTCGAGACTAAATGTGCAGGAACACCATGAAGTAAGGAAGCAGTCTCAGTGTGGTAATCTCTTTCAGGATTGTTCATGACATTAACCATGGAAACGTACTTGGCTAAAGAGATCATGATTCTATATTCAACCTGTGACATATCGAAGTCTAACAAATAGTAATCATCTGTATAAGACCGTATGAGCGCTTTTAGTTTACCTTTCATTGTTTGTCCAGGATTCATAATTCTTCGTGTTTCAATCCTGGCTAAAGAGTAATTCTTAAAGATTTTACCTTCCATGTTGGTCTCTCTGATAGGTTTGAAATAACTGGTATACTCTTTGTTTAGCTCAGCGTACTTGGTTAAAACGATAGCTAAAGGATTTTTACACTTGTTGAAATCATCCGCTTTGATTAAGCACATATCGGCCGCTTTGTACTTAAACCCTTTTGCAACGTACTCATTATATTTTTCTCTGCTAGCTCCATAAACCAATAAATCTTCTGTCATTGTTCCGAATGTATGACTATCACTCTTACGTTTCTGTGAAGCTAATTTTTTCATTACGTATTTATCGGTCTTAGGTAACTTCTTAGCACCCTCAGTCCATGCATAGATTTTATAACCAAGAATATCATACATAACATGTCGAATCTCGCTTGCTTTTACATCAAATTCATACTTAGCATTTTTATCAGCCTTAATATTATCAACTGCCTTATTGTATTGTTCTTGCGTTAACTTTCCAGATTGATATTGAATACTAAGATGTTCTCGCTGATTAACGTAATTAACGTATGTACCAACGTAGGAATACATAAAGTCTTTGAGAATTTTCAAATTCTCTTCGGATTCCTTGGCTAAAGCTTCGACATCTTTTTCGATTGTCTTCATGCCATAATATTCACTAATTGCTAAAATATTTAGCATTTGCACATCCTGCCGCTTGTACTCTTTGTACATCCTTTTTGACATGAGTTTTCTAAGAATGTGAAAGATAGTTAAAGTGTAGTCAGCATCGGCACAACCGTACACCATTGCTACTAAAATATCGTAAAGGTATCTATACTTGTCCTCATTGCCCTTGCCTAAAATGTCTGATAACTCTGGAGTTTCATGTCCAAGTAAACGATGTGTTAAACCTTTTAAAGCAACAGAACCACGTACAGTTTTAGGATTAAGATCAAATCCCATCTGCAGTGTATCATCGTCAAAGTAAAATGATTTTCCAAACATATAGAAAACTCTACGGTCGAACATAATATTATGACCAATGAGGTTAATTAGATTACGTACAAATGTAAATTTAATTTGTTTGGAGTTCTTGGCTAAATCGGAATCACCTGCAGACTTTTTACTAGTTTTCTCATAAAGCTTGGCTAAAGCGTTATCCTGCTCGCCTGCATTAAAGACTTGTTTAACTACATTATTTTTGTCTACTGCAAATAATGTATCGTCACTGAATAATTCATCTTCGTTAGAATTTATTTTTCCAAATAAGTTCATTTTACCAAGAGATGATTTGCTTTTCTCTGTTATTTCAGCTGAATTTTCTTGTACTTCTTTTATTACATTGTTTTGTGATTCTTCTTTTTTCTTTTCCTCTTCATTTTTATTTTCCTGAATTAATGTTACAACATCGTTATCATTCCAATACTCCTTTGGAGGTTCATAAACTGTAATTGTACGTTCTCCTTTGAAGTTTTCAAAAAGCTGTGCTAAACGGTCGATAGCATACTGATTGGGTACATTGCTAAAGTATTCCATATCGGTGAAAATAACGTATGCAGTATCAGGTTTCCATGAGATTGGAATAGCCACACAATGATCTCTGTCCTCGTTATTCTCCGAGAGATTGTAGATGTTAAGACCTGTTGTCTCGGTATCGACAGAGATATTAAGCTTTGTACCATTCTTCTTACAATGTTCTAACTCTCTGTACAACTGATACATTATCTTGTACTCAAAATCAGTAATGGTTTGAATAACCTCATAATGCTTTTTGGTTTTACCGGTTTCACTGTCCCAGAACCATGACATATCTAATAAGTTACACAATTTATCGAATGAGACTGCATCTAATGTAAGTGTACTAATCTCTTTTTTCTGATAGTTTTCTAACTCTTGCATGTTAAATTCTTTTAAAGAAAAGTTAGCAAGCTTGGTTGTTAACATTAAGTTAAAATCATTATGTTCGATTTCAATACGTTGAAATTCATCTCCAGACTTCTCATATAAATAGGAAAGATTTTTATCTTTTGCTTTAAAGTCTTTTAGAATTTTGCCATTTACGAAAGTACTTTCATTTGTGTAAGTATTTTCTTGGCTAAAGCTGTATGTTCTTGCAAAGCTAAGTTCCTTCAATATCTTATTAAGCAAGCTAGTATTGAACCTAGAGTACCTCTTCATTCTTCCAGATACTTTAAGCTCTTCTACGATTTCCATAACGTAATCTTTTGTTGCGAAATTAGGAAGTTGTGTTGCAGATTGGATAATAGGGAATTCATGCTTATTCATAATTTCATACGTTGCTAAATCCTGTGCATGTACTTTGGAGAATAAAACATAAGTATTTGACTTTTTTAATGTTTTCCAAGCAAAGTAGTATTCAACACCCTCTAAACGTACTAATCCAGCTAAGACCATATTATCCCTCCTTTTCTAACTCCTCTAAATATTCATATTTTTTGTACACATGTAAAGGTAAATTATAATCATCGAAACCATCTACTTTTAAAAGTAAATTAGTGTCAGTAATTTCAGTTTCTGTTGTGCCTAAAGATGCAGCATAAGTTTTACTTTTATAACGGAAATTATTATCAAATTTTCTTATGTATGACATAATGTAAGCTTTGGCTGCTCTCGTTTGTTCTAGGATTTTCTTGTAAAAAATGATAATGTACCGGTTAAGTAAATTTTCATTGTCACTGTATGTGTATAAAACTTCTAAATAAAGATCACTCATATACTTGGTTAAAGCTGGATCGCACTGTATAAAGATTGAATATGTTTCCTTTGCTAAAGCGTCCATATCTCCATTTAAAAAGGCTTTGGACACCTCGGTATAATTTGGAATTGCCCTGATATTTTCCATATCGCAATGAGAAAGTAAATGTAAAATGTAATCAAGACTTTCGCTGAAATCCACTAAAACCATGTATTTTTTACTATTCTTTTCTAATCCTAGTAGTTCTAGGCTAAAGTGATTATCGCTATAACTACCAACGAATTCTTCGCAATCTCTTTCACTGCATGCTGCTTTAACAACTTCATTTCTAAACTTAATAAATTCTGGTTTATTGCAATTAACATTTAAATGTTGTTTTAACTCCTCTATATCTGCATTTAATGTGAAACTACGTTTATTAATATAGTTGTCTGCACGTGAGAATTCTTTATTTAATTTATCATCATGGAATAAATCAATTACCACACTCCTACCTCCCTATTTCCCTATAAAACACTATTAATGAATGAAATTAATTCATTATTCTCATAAATGTTCTCTTTTGTAATTTTAATCTGTGTACAATCATCGTCATCGTCAATTCTAAAATAGCGATATCGATCTAAATCGAAAAGAGCATTCTCTTTTTGATATGTAAACTGCTTTGCTAAAACTTTGGGATTTAAAGTTGTATGCAATACTAAAACACTTCCGTCGTTGTATATTATATTTACAAAACAACTCTCTGTTTTTAGCAATTCTAGCTCTTCTGCAGTTCTTACTTTCTTTTCTAATATTGACATTAAAGAGGGGTGTGCTGTGCTGCACACCCCATCATCACTTTCTTTGCTAAAGCTATTGGATGCATACTCGTCTGGATTAATTTCATCCAGGTTAAAGCTGAACCCATCACCAAAAGCATTTTCCAGTTCTTCAATCAATTGTTTGTTTTCCTTTAGCTGTTTGTTTTCCATTTAAATTATCACCCTCATCTTTCTTAATTTAACGTCCTGAGCAATAGAAAAGTGCATACTCTGATACATCTTTATCTGTAATGGGTGATATAATTTCTTCGATACCAAGTATGTCTGGCTTAACCGAAGCACCTGTATGATGTAAGAATTTACCTGTACTTGATTCAAACAATTCTCCATTCTGAACAGCGAACCCATCCTCATTAAACTCTGCACAAGATCTAAAACGATATAATAAATCCTTATCGCAAAAGAACTTTTCATGCGCCTGTTTTACGTATGAAATATCTCTTGAATCCAACTTACGTGCAATCTTTCTTAAGCTATCTCTCTTTGCAGGATCAACATTTTGTAAACAACCTTTAGGTTTGAAGGTGTCAAACATTTCTGTTTTCATCTTCTGTAATAAATTGTAGTAAGTTTTATTTTCTTCATCGGAAAACAAAGTGATAAAGAATTTTTGAATGCATAATTCAAATTCTTTTTTAACTTCTTTTGCTTTGTAAACATCAATTGAATTTCCAGTTTGATAAATTAATCTTGTGTAATTATACAGTCTGTACAGTCTTGGAACAGAAATCTTGTCTAAATCAAGATTTAACACATCTAAATAATCACACAGAGAAATATACACACTAACTGGATTATCCGCATAACGATCAAGAATATTAGAAATCCCACACATTGATTTCAGAAAACAAATTAAAAAATTATTGATAGAAAATAAAATTCGTAATTTCTGCCAGTATGGTAATTCCTGGGCTAAACCGGGAATCAGGGTATCAAAGATTTTATCAATAAATACTTTTCTATAACTATGGTCAAATACGTAGATACTTTTAGTACCATGCTTACTTACATAGCACTCTTCGGTACCCTCTTCATCCATGTAATTTAAAATGTAGTCCGTATCTTTATAATCAAAAAGACCCTGTTTATTTAGCATTGGAACCCCATCCAATGCCATAATGCATTCAATCGCAGCTAAATACTTTGAGATAACAACGAACTGAAATTGTTCGTTCAAATCAAAGTCTTTAACGTTGCTAAATAGTATGCACATTGCTACTATACAATGTTCCATCTCTGCCCTATCTACATTAGTTCCCCCACGATTAATATAATCGCATACATAGTCTGAAGGACATGCGAAGTTCTTTGGGATGAATGATATTTCTGGGTTAAAGCTATTTACTTTATTTTTGAAAGCGTTGATTTTTAAAACAAGAGAATTTTTCTCTTGTTTTTCTTTCTTTTCTATTTCTCTTATTTTCTGAATTGAATTTAAAGGAGTGTCCTTAAGAATTTCAAACATGTCTATAACTTTAAGTTTATTTAACTCATCTTTAACTTCTGTGTTTGACTTCATCATTACGCCATCGTAATCACTTGAAACTTCTGAAACTAATTTTGAAGTTATGCTTCCATATTTTACATACGATTCTAAATCTGTGATGGTATTCGCAAGCTCCTGATTTCTAAACACTTCTGTATTAAGATTGTAAAGAGTAACACCCAAAACGTTATCTGAACTGTTAATAAAATTAATAAGGTCTTTAAGTGCAATAAATCCATCATAGATAGTTTTAAAACGTTCGCTATTCTTAAAATTTCCTTTTACATTTCCACCTTCAACTTTATAAATACATTTCTGATCACGCTTTTTAACTGATAATGATACTTCGATTTGATTGTCATAAATAGTTTTAATATCTTTCATTGATACTCCACCAGATATTAAAATTTTATCAAAAATATATAAATAGCGTTCTCGACTATTACATTTGTTTCTAAAAGAATCATTGGCATCTGATTTCTGCATATCAAAAGCATCTTCTAGTCCATAATCGTAAACAAAACAACCACGAAGTTTTTTTACTGCATTTATTGCATTTTCATCACTCCTAAATTTTAAATCTCTATAACGTGAAAAAATATCATAGAAAGCTGCGCCGCCTTTATGTGTATAAAGTATTTTAGAAGCTTTGCAAATTTTGATTGCAATATCTCGAAAATCTATTTCCGATTTTCGTAAATGTAAATCAATACCTACAAAATTAAGAGCCGTTGTTGAAGAATCTGCATCACTACCACTAACTTCTCTATCCTGCCCATGCCTATTCATAATTTCAAAGAACTCATTAACTTCTGATTTCTTGTCATAATTACCATCTTTGTCAGGTGAATCTTTGAAATACATATTTAAAGCTTTGAAAATATAATCATCTAATCCAATAGATGATTTATTGAAATTATTAGTAAAATAATTTCTACAACGTGTGATTACTGGATTGAGCAATTCTTTACATTTAGCATCTGTAAAATTATTAGGTCTATTAAATTTATCCTTTGGATACTTATTTTTCAACCATTTTCTAAATTGCACAAAGAAAGTATGTGTTCTCATATAATGAATTAAAATGTGTTCTTGTGAAGTTTGTAAAATCATAACATCGTTATAAATTTCTTTCTCACTAATGTTAACATTTAAATCCAGCAGAGATACTTTATTTGCTAAACTATTATTTCTATTTCGACCATTGTCTAAAACTTTATTATTGTACATATCATGAATTACTGTGGCTAAAAAAGACTTCTTTTGTTTCTTGGCTAAAGCGAGATACTCAAGATATTTCTTTTCACGAATTACAGTCACTTCATTCTCATCACTACTAACGTACTTGTAAAAATTTAATACTCGTTCTGCAGCTTTGTATTGACTGTGATAATCAAGAACGATAGCAATGTAAGCTTGTGCAATATCTAAATCTAAATTTTTAAAACTATAAACACCTTTTAACATATTTCCTCCAAAATTGACCAAAATAAAAAATATTTACCTATTCTTAGTATGGCTGATATCATAGTTTACTAAAAATAAAAGCAAAAATTATTACAATAACTACAGCATATGTTAAAAATTTGCCATTAGCTAAAGTTAATGGCATTGTAACCAATATGAATAATAAATTAAAAATTTGATAAGCTAAGGATACAATTAAAGATAGAACCAGGGCTAAAGCGTCTGGAAGGTGTGAAGTAAACACTTCGAATAGCTTTGCTAAATACCCTTTTACAACTCTGTAATCAACACTGTCTGACTTTGAGCTATTACACTTCTGGCAGATAGCAACTGTGTTAAATGTTCGATTAACTCCTGCCACATTATTAAGTGGCATAATGTGGTCAATAACAACATTGTGCTTACCTATTAGTATTTTTCCACATTGTGAGCAAAACCAAATATTACCGTAAATACCAGGATTCTTTTTAAAATATTCATTACGATAATTAAACGAAGCCCTTTTCTTTTGTGAATAAGTCATTCCTTGTGTCTTTTTTCGTCTAGAACTATTAGACTTCTTTTTAGTATCGTTGGTTACCCTTTTAGTATTGTTAGCTACCCTTTTAGTATCGTTGGTTCTCTTTTTAGTATTGTTGGTTACCCTTTTAGTATCGTTGGTTCTCTTTTTAGTATCGTTAGTTACCCTTTTAGCATTATTGTTTCTCTTTTTAGTATCATTGGTTGTCTTTTTAGTAGTATCATTTACTACAACACTGTTATTTAAATCTTTTTGTTTATTACCACTCCTTTGTTTCTGTACTGAAAAAGTCTTATCGTTTTCACAATTGTTGTTTGCTTGCTTGGCTAAAGTTCTTTGATTGTACTCTCTCCAAGCTTTTCTTAAATTAATAATATAAAAACGATATGCATGTCGTTTTCCTAAATTCTGATTGTGTTTCACATTATCACCTACATTAAATTAAAATTAAAAACAAAATTTAAAAATATTTCCACGCTGTTTAATTAACTCTCTCCTTTCTAAAGCGTGAAAAAGCCCAGCTTTAAACTGGGCTAAAGAAAAGAGCATTGTGACTTTTACATCGCAATGCTCTGCATTAAAATAATTTTATGTAGCATTAAAATAATTTCATTGTAGTGTGATTCTCTTCAGAAGTATTGCTTGTTATAGCATTAACATCATCAACATCAACATCGACATCTTCATCTTCTGAATTGCTGACAGGCGTAGCATCAACATCATTACCTTTTGTATACTCTTCTAAATCGCTTTCATTGATTTCGTAGTCTTCACCATCTTCATCATCGAAATCGCTATCAACTACTTTTTCTTCTGCGAAATAACCTGTTAAATCAGGAGTAATTTCCTGATTAGCATTAATTTCAGTACCGGTTTCAATGCTGTGGTTACTGTCAACTGGTTCTTTTGTTATTTGGCTAAATAGATCCATACCGCCAAGCATGGTATTAGATTTAGTAAAATCGTTGTCGATTTTACCAGTGAATTCAACTTCGTCATCGTCCTCTTCATCATCAAAATCGAAATTAAAAGTGGACATTGCATCTAAACTAGTACTGTTTGCTTCCGATTCGTTTACACCTGTATTGTCATCATCATTTTCATTATCAACATTAAGTTCGCTGCTAAATCCGTCCGAAGCCACGCTACCAAGTGAATCCATGGACAACAAATCATCTAATGCTTGTGATAAATCCAAATCATTCAATGCTTCTGTTTCAGTGTCAGCATTGTAAAATGTCTCAACTAAAGAATTGTTTTTATCTGGTAGTTCTACCTTGAATTTCTGAATTACTGCAGGTTTGTGTAACATCTTTGGCTGAGTCTTTAAATGTTCAAGGTCTGCTCCAATGTTAAGACCACCAATGATTGCATTGTTATAACGAATATCGACCTTGCGTTTTTCGTTGGCAAACTGAGACAGAAGTTTTGGAACATCTTCAAAACTTAAAGCTGTTAGTAAACCACTATTGTCAGTTACAACTTCATCTATAGTAGATGTTCTAATAGCAAATTTCTTTGGCTTATTAGAATTTTTTGCGATTTCACTATAATCATAGCGACCACCCTGTAAATAATTAATTTCATTATTTCCATCATTGTTCTTGGCTAAAGACTTACTATTACTGTCAAGTACTGTGACCTTAAATAATTGCAATCTGGCAAAGATTTCAAAATGACGAGGATTAATGAAAATATTATTCTCTTTAAATGTATAAAAATAACAATCCAACCAAATGATTTGCTTTGTTCGTAGTAACTTGGCTAAATCTGGAATATGTTCAGAAGTAATCAAGTTAGGGTGTACAAATCGTGCATTAATTTGTTCTCCTGATGGTTGTAAGAAACCATTTGTAAGCTGGTCTCCTGCATGAACGTACTGTCCATTACCTACCCTTAAGCTTGTTGCTCTTTGCTTATTAGTTACTAAGCAAGCTACTTTGCTGGCTCGCCCATAAGGGCAATCTAACATCTGATTATCTTCCATGCACTGCTTACACACTTTACTTGTTTCCGAATCTTCTGGTTCGATTCTAATACCTACGGTATCATCATAACGAATAATGTTAATGTAACCATCCATGTTAGCAATTTCCGGGGCTAAAATGCTACCAGGTAAATTGCCTTGAAGCATAGCACCAACAATCTCTACACCGTTAGCCACGGATTCCCCTGCAACACCACCAGAGTTAACTAATGACATCGTAAGCTGTGCGGCTGGTTCTCCAATAGACTGGGCTGCTTCAATACCGACGTTAGCACCTATTTCTTGGAACTTTGCATCTGAGAAACCAAGTCCATAGCAACGTGAGCAGATACCATGCTCTGACTCACAATCTAACATTATTCTTGCTTCAATAGTATCTTTTCCATTCTCTTCAACCCAATCAAGAGTTTTTTCTGTGATTAAATTTACAGCCATCAAATGACCTGATGGAAAAACTTCTGAATGTAACTCTAAGAATGGTAAATTACGCCCTTCTCTATTAACAAGTAAATTACGTGAAAGTTTTGCCATTTTGTATCGGAAAGTGAAAATACCATTTTCTGTCTTGAGTTCTTTAATGTGCTTTTCTTTAATCACTGTGACACATCTATCATTAACGTAGTAATCTTTGCCACCGTCTTTAGATGTTTTTGCTAACTTTTTGTACTCTTTAATATTACCAACTATTTTCATACCTATTGGTGTGAAAAGTCCTTTACCTTCGAGAGCAACGTCCCAAGTTGAGATTCCCTGGGCTAAAGCAACACCACCAAAGAACTCCGTGCCATCGTTGTCATCGTCATCATCATCGTCAAATAACTCATCTAAAGCTTGCACTGCAATGTGATGAAAACCATTTGCAAGTTTATCGTAGCTATCCTCAGTAATAATTCCTCTTTCACCGTCAGACTTTGCTAAAGTGGAATCAAAGATTTCAAAGGTTTCTTTATCAACCGTGACTTTACCAAGTAAATGCTTATTAAACCACTCTCTTGTTGGAATGAACTTATCCAACTCTGGACGATGATTTGCCCATTCAATGTCATACCACCAGTCCTTCTTACCACAGTCGTATTCAACAATCTCAAGTCCGGCTGCTTCGTACACAGCATGACGGGTAGCATGACCTGCTGTAGCTGTTTCGTTCTGTGTTGTGGCAACACCGGTACGTGAGGAGTACGTTGACAAGTGCATATCAAAACTGCTAATTCCCTCAGTGTAGTTACTTGTAAGGGAAGTTTCCAAATCCTCTGTAGCTGTCTTCTGAAGAATACCAATAGCACCGCTTGTCTGCATTAACTGACTGGCATTTCCACGTGCACCAGAATCAAAGATTATGAAGAAGTTATTGTTTCTTGGAATGCTAGAAATTAAATCTTCTTTAATTTTGTTGTTCGTCTCTTTATAAAGTTTAACAACTGCATCTTTCTTATCTTCTGCGGAAATGAGACCTTTCTGATAGTCCTTTTCAATCAAAGCTTTAATTTTGTCTGCTTTACCAATTAACTCTTTCTTTTTAGTCTTTAAATCCAAATCCTCTATTGAAAGCGTAATTCCAAACAAATCACTATAGAAGAAACCGAATTCAAGAATCTTCTGATAAATGTAAATACAAGGTTCTCCCATCTCTTTAAATAAATCTTTACAAATTTGAGAGATACTACAGTATTTAATTGGTCCTCTTCCAGATCCTGATGCTAAAAGTCCATCGTAGGCTAAGTCGTAATACTTACTACAGTCTATTCCAGGAAAAGCTAATGGGTTTGTAAACTTCTTGTCTGTGAATCCGTATGGAATAAGTGAATTAAACAGAATACGACCTGCTGTTGACAGGTAGTGTCTTCCTGTGGCTAAATCAGTGTAACACACAAAGTTGTAGGTCTCAATGACAGAGTTCTCTACGTCAGATTTTAACTGGGCTAAATCACTGTAATAGAACAGATCATTAACAAAGTCTTTAGTGTCTTTATAGATCTCACCGATGTTGTCAGCATTGTCTTTTAACATCGTAGCGCAGTAACAACCAAGAACTTCATCCTGACTATGCTCCAGAATAATGGTTGAATTCTTTGGATTAATAAAATTGTGTTCTGGAGACATCTTTTCGATAGCTTCTTTTTTTGCTTCTTCTGTGATTAAAGCCACTAACCACATGGTATCACCATCGAAATCGGCATTGTAACCTTTACACGAAAGTGGATGTATCTGAATAGCCTTGCTTTGAACTATCTTAACGTAAAATGCACGTACACTAAAACGATGTAAAGAAGGCTGTCGTCCTGCAAGCACAACTTGCTGGTCTAAACCAAGACTGTCGTCACCTTCAATGAATTCTGTAATCCAATCCATAAACTGTGTGATAACTCTATCTTCTTCGATATCAAAATATTTAGCATAATGCTCCCAATACATACTTAAGAATTTAGTTTTATTCTTCGCTGCTAAAACGTCAAGGAATTTCTGTGCAGAAGCTCCCTTGAAAATGCCATCAACAGAAGTGTGCTGTCCAATGTAGGAAATAATTCTATCTCCCCACATCTTTACAACCATTGAAAGTGGTACACCCATTTCAGTAGGTTTCATTTGTACGTTCTGCATTGGAATGATTACAGAACGTCCTGAACAAATTGTTCTCTTTTTCTGTACAGCTTCACGAATCTTACCATGATTTTTATTGGTTGAATTATGGCCGTAGAACCAAAGTAAAACCGTCTGGTACTCAAGTCTATCGACCTTCTCGTACCCAATAAAAATAGAAATTGTTCTATACAAATTAAGTAAAGAATCCTGCGACTTATTTTTATTTTTAACATCCGATACAGCATTCAAAATCTGTTTATAATGCCAATCAAAATCAGGTACTCCATTAACATTAAGATTTTTCATAATAGGTCTGAATGATTGTGGCATAACTGGAAACGCTGAAATAACATACTCGGCTAAAGAGGTCTCACCACTGTCTGAATGAGACGCAAGGAAAGTATCGCAGTAATGTAAACTTTCAATTACACCGGAATCTGCTTCCTCTCCGTTATCTACCTTTTTATCAATCAGTCTTTGGTAGTAATCTCTTGTTGCTCTAACATCAATTCGTTTGAAAATCTCTACTAAAGCTGACATTCCAGTTCTGTACTGTTCGCGTTCTTTTTCTGTAAGTGTTCCAAGAATTTTAGAATCAATTAAAACAACAAAAGGTAATCTAGTCCCATCTTCAGGAAGTTTGACTAAAACCTCGGACCTAATGATGGCTGCTAACCTATCTTTAGAAATCTTTCCTAAAGGCATTTCCTCTGGAGCTTTTTCTGAATCAATGTTAATTTCTCGTTTATATCTACACAGAATTAACTTGTCTAAAGAACCTTTAACAATCCATGTTGGATGTATAATTTCACATTTTAAATCAATGTAACCCCATTTGCTTCTGTTTCGAATTCCCATCTCTGGTCTTGAAGCATCTCCAAAGATTACTGTAGAATGTAAATTATCAACATGATCTACAGGAATGCTCGATAACGAACGAATCATTTCGTCAGTAAGTGGGCTAAATTCGTAACCATTCTCTACTGTCGTGAGTTCGCAACCCATTGAACGAATAAAGGCCTGCATAATGAAATCACTGTTATTAGTTCCATCAATATGTATATCACTAGGGTCATCTCTAATTTCTCCAGCCAAAAGTTTTTTCGAAGCTAAATCGTCTGACTGTACAGTGTACATATCCTGTAAGACTTTAGTTGCACCTACACCAGAAACACACCAACAGCACATTTCCTCGAAGGACTGACCACCTTCATTTTTTTGTCCATGTCGTGGCTGTCCAAAAATAGGATCGACCTTAACATGACTACCAATTGAGTGTGCTTTCTTATTTACCATGTGAACTAATTTAAACATGTGAAGTGTACCAATGTTAATAGGCCTTTTAAACATTTTACCAGTACGGCCATCACACAAATATTTAGGATGCACATCACACTCCTTGGCTAAATCGTTTACGATTTTCAAATCATCCTTGTAGAAAGGACTGATTACAATTCTGTGATCTTTCTTTCTCATTGCTTCCCCAACTACTAAGTCAAGTAATTGTGAAATGTTCATTCTGGAAGGAACTCCGAGTGGATTTAAAACTACCTGTACAGTTCGTCCAGTAACAGGGTCGTAAGGCATTTCTTCAGCAGGTTTAATTTTAGCAATAACACCTTTGTTACCACAACGTCCAGACATTTTATCTCCCTCTTCTGCTGTGGCTCTGGTAGCTAAAATTACCTTACCAATTTTAGAACCGTCTTTTTCATAAATATATGAGTCTATTACCTGTCCTTCTGTGTAACCTGTTAAAGTGATTTCTTTTTGCTTGTACGAACTATTACTCTTTTTAATAATGACAGTCATAGCAACATCACCATTACGAAGAATTGTTCCTTTTTCTGGTAAACCATCCTCCTTGATGTATGAAAAATTGTTTTTGTTATCAGATGTGCTTAACTTACCGAATACTTCCTCTCGTTCCTCATCAGAGTGTAATTCATGCTTAATGTCTACCATGTAAATAGAGGACAAAGTATCGTCCATAACAATTTCATTACTAATTGTTACAGCGTCATCAATTGTTGAGCTTTCGTAAGTTTTAAAAGCTATGGTTAAATCCATACCCATGGCTAAACCTGAATTGAACGTGTCCTTGTCAACCTTAAAACCACCGTAGTCAGCAAATACTTCAGTTGGCTTCTTGTCTAAAGAGTAACCAAGAGCATACGCAACAACATCGTTTGGTTTGTAAACATTATTCGGTACTGCATTAATTCTATAAGAGAACATATTTTTCTCTGTAGTTTTCTGTGCAAAAGGAACTACTAATTTTGTAGTCTGCGGGAACTTCTCTTTTAGAGATTCCATTGCTACTACTTTAAGTACTAATGTTTTTGTTTCACGACTTGTCTCGACACTAAGTAATTTCAAATTACTATTGAGAATTGCATCTTCATGATTTTTCATCTCTGGAAACATCTGTACATTACAATCATAGAAATCTTGTAGTAAATTTTTAGCCGTGTAGTTACCTGTATCGAGGATACTTTCGCACCCAGTCCCTACTCTTGCTCTACAAGCACCAAAGGTTGGAACTGCCTGTTTTTGGTGATTACAGCACATTAAAAGTCTCTTACCATTCGAATGATTCTGAAATGGAATACAGCTACGTGCTGGTGACATCGAGGCTAAAGGTGAATACTCCTTGTATGTTACTAAATGTGTATCAACCGTTAAAACGTTACCGCAATACTTGGCTAAAACCCTCTGTTTTTTACTGCCGTCCTCATTTTTAAATGTCTCACACCATTCTGCAACGTACTGATCTTTTTCTTCAACCGCTGTTAAATAAACAGGTTTGTCGCTAACTACTTCACCATCTCTGACTGGTAAGAATGGTACTAACAGATTACCATCATCGTCATCTTTGGTTAAAATAGTTCTATGGTGAACAATACCAATCTTTGAAGACTCTGGGGAATCAATCGGGTCTAAACGACCATTCTGTAAATCTTGCACACTTACAAGTGCATCAGTGATTGATTGTGCACTAATGTTTGCTGTTACCTTATTAGCTCGTTCCAAGCTAGCCATGATGTTGGTTGTATCAGCCATCTGTCCTGTGCCAGTATCAGTTTTTGTAATACTTGAAATAAATCTATTCAAGTCATACACATTTCTACTATCTTTAGCTTTATCTAGGCTAAAGTCATTAAAAAATTCTGGTAATGCTGTATTGCTGCTACTAGCCGCAGACAATGAATTCTCTAACGTATTGCAAATCATTTTAAGATGTGATGTAAGAATTTCACACACCTTTTTATCAAATGGAACTACAACACGATTTGTTAACTCGTAGTCACTTCCAAATGTATCAAAGCCATTAATGTTATCAAATAGAATACTTATTGCCGTGTATAAATCCTCAACATATAACTTTGAAGCATCTGTTCTTCGAATGACTTTAATTTTATTATTGTTTGTATCAATTACTTCAATACAGCTTAAATCGCTATCATTTAGAACCTGTAAGTCATCCATTGTAAACGTATGACCTTTGCTAAAGCTTACATCGCCTACAGTGATTGTTTCCGCTGCTTTTAATCCAAGCACTCTAAAATTAAAGATTGAAAACTTTTTGAGAGTGTAAATTTTATTGTTATACTCAACTTTAAGTGTATCAATCAAACTGTTATCAATCTCTTTTAGTAAAGGTTCCATTAAAGTAATTCCGGATTCATAGGTCTTTCCATTAACTGTAATGGTCTGTGCTAAATACTTGTTGCTTGCACGGTTTACAAAAGATTGTGTGTTATCTAATCGTTCAAGATTTCCCTGACCTAAATCAAAGTAATTTTTATTAAAGAGAGATCTATCAAGCATGGCTTGTAAGTCTGTAATAACTGAATCTTCATGGACTAATTTATGTCCAAAGAAAGCATACGCTGTCATGTAGATACAATCATTCCTATTGTTGAAATTCTCTTTTTTAATTTCTGTCTGTTTCTTTCTATCTGGGTTAAAGGCTTGTAAAACAAAAGGATTGTCAAAACCAAACATCTGTATTAACTCGATCTCATTCATACCAGTGATAGCTTTAAGAAAAGTACAAATATCAATATCTGCATACTTATCATTCTTATCTTTGTTCTTCTTTGAGACCATTATACCTTTATTTTGATATTTAATATTTAATGATCTAACATTGTCACCAATTGGAAGTAAAGTAGCTTCTACTTGCTGGGTACCATCTCTATTGGTTGATTTTGAAAAACTCCAACCAGATTTACGATTGTATGAGTCCAAAACCTGAATGTAATTTCCACGTATTTTAAAACCAAGCTCTTCTAAAATAGGAAGATTTAATAAATCTAAATTAAAAGAAACCTTTTCATCAGTTTTTAAAGAAGTGATAACACAATTCACTTTAATTACCTGATAAATTGTACCATCCTTGGTTAATGGTTCACTTACATTAAATGGATAAGGAAAAAATTCAATTTTATAATCATTCTTTACAAATTTTGTGCTTTCTTTTAATAATTTAGGAATTTCTTTATAAATTAAATTATTAAAATCCACACGTTGTCTATTTTGTAATTTAAAACTCATATTTTATTCCTCCGTTAGAATTACTTGGCTAAAGTTGTGTACAACTTTAGAGTTTCAATATCATCCATATCTATCCATTGTAAAAGAATGTCTTCAAAGATCTTTATGGCATCCTCATTTTTCAAAGCTACAGCTGTTTTAAACTGCTGATAAATAACTTTCATGTCAATAACATCTTTATATTTGTCATACTTACATAAAAATAAAATCTGCTCATCAAGAGCAGTAATTTCCATTTTTTTATATTCTTCTAATAATTGTTTAGACATAACCATAAAAAACACCTCCTGCTCTTCTGTCATCTAAATTTACAGTTCCATCTTTAACATTTTTCTCTTGGTAGACGCCTTCAGTATCTTTCTGGCCTAAACGACCAATACAAACATCTTCGCCATACTCATTTCTAAAATTAACTGCTTCTTTAGGATTGTCTAAAAAAGTCTCAAAATCTTTATCGTCAATGAACATTGTTGGTTTTCCAAAATCAACAATAATTCCATCTTTAGTAATTATTATCATTAGCATACAAACTCACCTCCTAAGTTTCTCTTAGTTAAAGATTGACATGCTACCAAGTACAGATTTCTGTTCAGTGTCTTCTTTTTTAACTTCTAAGTTTTCGCTAATGTTGTCTTTGTTGTATTTTAAATCTTCGTTAATGTTGTCTTTGCTAAAACTGGCATTAATCCTACCTTTAGATGGTGTACATTTGTATACCTTAATTCCTCCAATGGTAACGTCTGTGAGGTCTTTAATCTCACCATTAACTAATTTTTTTACCATAAAATCATTCCTTTATTTTTTTCTATCCTTTTAAAACACCATCATAATCTAAAATTTTACATTCATTTAATAGTGATTTTATTTTATCTTTAGTAGCTTTTATAGTTTTTTTATCTGAAGCATTAGAAAAATACATTTGATTTTTTACAATAAAATTGTAGCAATCAAAGTCTTCAAAATTCTCAAAATATTTGTAAATGTAATCTATTAATTCATCTACTAACTTATCTCCGATGACATCTCTAACATTGTATTTACTATACTTTTTAATCATCTCTATCATTTTGAAAATTTCTGAATAATCAGATTCTGTTTTAAAATAAAATTGATAGTACTTTGCTAAATCGTTAAGTATTCGCACTGCATCCATTTTGGATTTACCGTAAAACGATTTAACTACAGTATCTATAAAATCTTCAACAATCTTACTATCTTTTTCTGTCAATATTTTTGTAACTACTGTGGCAATTACATTTGCATCTAATTTAAAGTTGCCTGGATTACCGAAAGCTTGCAATACTTTCACATCGCTATTAGTCATTTCCGTAATCAATTCACTTATAACATAATGATACGCATTTCCAATAATAACAATATCCTTTTTACTTAATCCAGCTAAAACACTGAAATCGTGACATCTCACATAGCAATTAAAAAAGTAAAAAAGATCAAAAGTTTTTTCCTTATCTTTGTTTGAAACAGATTCTAACAAATCATTAATCACTTCTCTTAGAAAAGTGCAATCACTCTTTGCTAAAGATTTTAAATACCCATAGCTTTCATCCAAATAAATCCGCAAGCTTCCTAATTGCTCAACATTGCAAAAGAATTCGAAATTAGTTTTCATGATTGAATACATAGAAACGTACACTAATTTAGGAGCATGTATTTTAATCTTATCTATTTCATTACAAAAGTATTTATACTGGTCTAAAGTGATTTCACCATTCCCCAGTCCAAATTCCAAACTAAGTTGTAATTTACTACAATGTAAATTAAATGTTGGATAGTATGGTTTTAAGTTTTTCAAAGATTGTAAATCATCCTGAATGCTCATAATGATCACCGCCTAACTAGGTTCATTACCTTTGACAATAACACCATTTACTTTTCCATCCTTTAACCTATCATTCTGAATTAAAATATTAACTGCATCACTGTTTCTTTCAAAATGAATTAAACTTCCTATACGTATGTGATTTGAAATTAAGATTGCTGGGTTAAAGACGTTAATAAACTGTGCGGTACAACCATCAACAGTTTCCATTGGTTCAATTTCAACTCGTATCGAAGCATGTACTCTATTCTGTCTCCATAGAATATTACGTACAATACCAGTGTACGTATTGAATGACCATTGCTCGAACTTTAATGCAATTTGCCTGTCAGAATATTGATCTTTTTGTTCGCCAAAGAAGGTCAAGTCATTGACTTCCACTACGACACCATCTGAAGGCATTTTCTCTCCAAACTGCCACATGTAGTCAAAGATTTCACTTTTTGCCCAAACTTTAAAGCTTTCGAAATCTTCTGGAATCTTTTCCCAAACAATTAACTTATGTGGTACTACGTTAAATCCGCTTTCAGTTAAAGTGTCAAATGTCTTGGCTAAAGTTGTTGCAAGTCCTTCTGCAGCAAACACGACTGTTTTCAAAAACTTATAGTATTCTAAGTCATGCCTAACTCTCAGTAAAGAAATGGCAGATGACTTACAAGTTTTGTACTTAGTGTTATCAATGTCACTCCTAAGTTTTGAAACACCTTCATAAGTTACAAAGCTTTCACCTGTTATTTTTAAATCTTTCTTATTAAGTGGAATGCTTGATGGTAAAACTAATTTAGTTTGCTCAGTGAAATCAAACGACTCACTGCTTCTTCCTCTTGAGAGAGATAACTTTAATTTACCATTGCTGTAAATGCTCTTTGTATTAATCCCATCCATTTTCAAAGAAATCATTAAATCTTTCTTAAGTTCCCTATACTTTTTAAAGAATTCCCAGGCTTCTTCGTAACTTACTACAGCACGACAACTAAGACTCTTATCCTCGTTAAGTGCATCAAAATACCTACCGTATTCGGGATCTTGGCTAAAGCTTTTAGCTTTGGTAAGATTATCATCAGCTTTTATTCCGAATTCCTGTAAAAGACCAAAAGGTATTGGATCTTCGTCATAAGTTCTTATAAAGTATTCATGCAAAACTTTTTTAGTATTTGGATGTTCTTTAAGTAATTTAGTGTACTGTTCATACAGCTCATCGGTTATAATAGGGTCACCTATTCTGTAGAAATATCTTGCTGCTATCCAAATTTTAATAGGATTTCGGCTAGCTATTAAATTTTCAACAGACATTTTTGAATACCTCCAATCATTTAAATTTAATGCAATGAAATTGCTAAAGTAATTTCTTTTTCTTTTTGCAATTAAAGGGAAAGAAACATTTGACTGTCTCTCTACCTGCTTTGTTAGATTTTTATAATTAAAGTCACACTAATGTAAGGTAATTAAATTTTAAATCTTTTTCTAATTCAAAACTAAGACATAAATCTTCTGCTTATCAATGTTTTTCAATTATTTACAATGGTTATCAATGTTTTTCAATCATTTACATTTATTATCAATACTTTGCACTATTTATCACTATTTTTTAATGTTTATCAGTTGTTATCAATGTTTGACAATAATTTACACATGTTTTCAATTGTTTACATTTCTTTTCAATTAATTTCTAACATGTACCTACAAATGCAAAATGAGTAACCTACTATTTTAAGTAGATTACTCATTCTTATGTTCATAATTTAACTATTACAATACTTTACTAATTAAAGAAATAACAGCTAAACTGGCTTCACTTCCGACAAATGTAAATCCGGCTACAATGGCTGCAACAACTATAGAGCCAATTACTGTTAAAGCAGTAATGGAAGCTGTATGTTTACAGGTTGGAACTGTGAGTGATTTAAGATTACCAATCATCTTCTTCATTTTACTATTTCCTTTCTTTTCATTTAATTTATTTCCTTTGCACTGGTTTCTTTATACTAATTTCTTTCCTTTGCTAAAACAGAGAAATCTTACTATGATTTAACTCACTCTGAATCTCTGCTAAAAACTTATCTTTGGTCTCAATGAATACACCTGTAATGATGATAATTGAAGAACCTGCAAAAGAAAGTTTTGAAAGATCAAATACATTTGAAAGAATACAAGGAATAAATGCAACCACGCACATGGCTAAAGCTCCGAGACCAATAATCCATTTAAGTTCACTTTTAATGTAATCAACAGTTGCTTTACCAGGTGTAATATCAGGGAATACTCCTCCAGAACGACTTAACTGATTAGAAATCTCTAAAGGATTTAAAATGTACTGTGTGTAAAAGTAAGAAAAACCGATGATTAAGAGGAAATAAATCACTGCTCCAACGGAGTAGGATGGATGTGCTGGGCTAAACCAATTCGATGTGTCCATAGCTTTAACAAACCAGTATTTACTACTCTTCTCCCAGAACAGTGCAACCATACTAGGAATGGAAATAATACTGGATGCAAGAATGATAGGAACTACAGTACCAGGACACAGCTTAATTGGAAAATAGCTGTCCTCGTCGCTAACACATCCTTGAAGTTTTCCAGAATATCTTACTGTTAATCTCTTTTCTGTTTCCTGAATTACTACAGTAAAAACAAAAAGTAAAATAACGCAAATGCTAATGAAAGCAATTCGTAATGCCATCTCTTTAGGAGTCTTACTTTTAAGAAATCTTGTGTAAACGCTGCTAAAATCGGAAGGATATGATGACAGGATATTGCACAGAAGAATTAAAGAAATACCGTTACCAAACGCTTTCTCTTCTATGTACTCGCCTGCAAGCATTAATACAATAGCCATTACAAACCAAATTAAGCTAACACACAGAACCCAGTACCATTTGTAAGAAAGTAATAAACCTCTCTGACCGAATCCTACTGCAAAGCCTACAGCTTCAATCGCGGCTAAAGCTGCACCAAGAATTACAGTGTACATTTTAAATTTCTTTCTACCTGTTTCTCCATCCTTTTGAATTTCTCCAAGTGAAGGAATGATTGAACACATTAACTGTAGAATAATTGAACTGGTAATGTATGGTGTGATTGAGAGCATTGTGATGGACAGGCTCTGTAAGCCATTTCCTGACAATGCATTGAACATCCCTAGTGTACCGTTTGACTTTAACAACAATCTAAAATAAGCTGTATTTACACCTGGTGTTGGTATCCCTGAAGCAATCTGAATTAACGCAAGAATACCTAAAGTAATTAATAGTTTCTTTCTAAAATCCTTTTTGTTTTTTAATGCTTTTAACATTTAACAATTTAACCTCTCTTATCTAATTTTTTGATTTAAATCTTTATTTGTAATTTCTTATCTTTGCTAAAGTTACTACACCTCCTACACCTCTATTTTTAATTCTTTGGTTACAAAATTAGTTGTTTCTCTAATTACGTAGTCTGTAAATCCTAGTGCACCTCCTACACCTCTATTTTTAGTTCTTTGGTTACGAAATTAGTTGTTTCTCTAATTACGTAGTCTGTAAATCCTGCTACGCAACCAGCTGGTCTAAAGATGCAGTTGATTGCTCTGTTGTACTTTGTTAATGGCTCTTTTCCATACTGAATCATAGACTCCTTTAAACTTGTATTTTTACAACAAATGTTGTCCAAAATAGTATTTGGATAAATAGCACAATCAGCGTAGGATAACATTGGAGCATCTGGAGCGCTATCCCCTGCAACTACGATTGCATCTGGCTTTAGTAACTTGGCTAAAGCTAATGCTGCATCTCCTTTTGTATTGTTCATTGGTACAGCATAAAATCTGTCATCGCAGATGTAGGACTCCATACGAAACTCGCAGTAAAGATCTTCTTTTAATGAACTTTTATAATTATCAGAAACATCAGACTTAAACTGTGCAGAAATAAAACTATCACCACATACTCTACACTTAATAAAACAATTTTTCGATTTTAACCAATTAAACGCATTGTAAAGAATTTCATCATACTTACGTAAACCATAATCGTACTTTTCTTTATAACGTTGTTCGAGTTCTTGGCTAAAGTAAACATCATTACCAAAGCAAAGAAGTACTGAATGCAATTCTAATCCAATTGGCCATCTAATTCTCTCGTACTGTTCTTTTGTTCTTATGGTAACCAAAATTACTTTGATACGTTTACTTAAACGTACTAAAGTATTTAAATTATCAGGATTAATGTAATTTAATTCTTTACCATCTTGTGTCCATTCAATGCACACATCTCTATCTCTTGCAAATCGTTTTGGAAAGATTAGAGTTCTGTCAATATCAGAAATGAATAACACATTTTCCTTTTCCATCAAATCACCTCCCATTTAATTAATGTGTTGGATAAAGCTACTGTGCTAAAGCTGTCACTAGGCTAAAGCCAATACTGCCTAATGCAAAACTTTTATTAATCCAATCGCTTTATAATTCTGTAACGGATACTGCTCGACTGGAATTTCTTTTTCTCTTGCTAACTCCAGCAGTAAACGAAGTTCTTCGCTTTCCTCCCCATCCTTCTCATTCACTAAAATCTTCCATGGAGTTCTCCTTAATAAAACTCTAGTTGTCTCTCCAATACTTGGTTTGCAATACTTATCAGAAGGTAAAGAAAATTCTTTGCACACCTTTTCAATTTCCTCTTTTGGTGTTAGTTCTTTTACACTCTCGTCAAAAAGATATTTTTCACCATCATACACGCAAACTGTAATTCCATCTTTTACAGTAATGTATTTTGCTTTGCTAAAGCACTTCACTACTCCGTCAATAAAAGTATAAGTGTAATCACTACCCTTTAAATCTTTGTAGAAAGCACACCCGTGAAAATCATTTTTACCAACAATTCCGTCTTTTAAGAAGGTTCTACTTAATCCACCAGAAATGTTTGCATTCAAGCAAGCATTCGGAATTAAAACATCTTCACGAGTTCCCCACTTATTAGCAACTCTTGCTGGATCAGAAAGCACTGCTAAATCTGGTTTGATTCTATGACCTGTTTCGGTGTAGTACTTTGCTAAAGACTCATTAAGCTGTTTCTTAATTGTACCTTTACCTGTCCAACCATCTACAAATTGAATCCATTTTTCACCATGTTTATTTACAATGTAATCCATTGCATTCTTATCAATCCCTTTGTCTCTGATGATTGAAATAGTGTAATGTGAAACATCAAATCCCCAACGCTCTTTAATGTAACGTTTAATCAAAATACCAATTGGTGTTCCTGCCCTTGCTAAGCTGACTAAAACGGTGTTTTCCCATTTGTCTTTAACAATCTGCGTTGACACTGTTGCAACTAATTGTGCAATTACTGGGCTAAAGCTACCCATGATTTCTTCAAACAACCGTAAGTACTCACTGCTAGGTTCCCACTCCTTTTGCAACAACTCGGAGTAATGAATACCACTCTGTATCATTCTCTCTTTTTCTTCAGTACCTACTGGCTTGACTAAGTCTGTCACATCTTTTAGCAGAATAGTAACATCATCACCCTTGTAAGTACCAAAAGTCTTCATAACAGAATTCTTGTTAATTTCTTTGTCTTCCATAAAGCCTCCTTATTTAAACTGTATTAACTGTGTATTATAATTTTTATAAATACTCATTAAATAACTCATGGCTTTGATAGTTTCTTTTGGAATACTTTTTGAATCGGTTAGAATAAAAATTAAGTCATAGTGTTCCATGTGATACAAATAACTAAGTCGTTCTACATCGTAAAAACTTGGAAGTTTGTAACCTTTTGTAATTGGATACTTTGCTAAGGTGTTATTAACTCCAATTGGGCTACGAGCTGTTGAATGGCAAACTACTTCCTTTTGATGTGATTCGATTTCTCGTGCAAAATAAATAGGCACAGACATAAATTCTTCTGTGCCTAACACTAAAATTTTATCAACATTTTTAATCTCTTCTTCGTACTGTTCGTAAAGTGACCGAGCTAAAGCTCTTTCTTCAATACCGAAAGAACACCAAAAACCAAGTCTAGCATTGTTACCCTGTTTTACCTCCTGTTGTTTAATAAAATCTGAAATTGTTTCAGATTTTCTGAGACAGGTGTCTAATGGTTCGAAAACTCTGATGTGTTTAACCTGTTCTGAAAAATTGTCATCAGAGAATGCAAGCAGAGAACACACCTTAATCCCAAACTCTTCTAGCTTTAGTCTGTTCTCACTGCTAATTCTGTCTACTGCAGTGACAGCGAATTTATTGCACTTGGCTAAAGCTGGCATTGCCTTTAGCAGTTCTGTTACTAAGTTCCTAAGTGTGTTGCCTGTAGTGAATTCATCGTCAACGAAGATCACTTGGCTAAAGCTGCCAGCATTCTTGATTGCGTTTTCAAGTTCACCATAATAAAGTCTTTGCTCTACTACATGACTATGTTCTTCTCTAAACTCAATGCACTTATCATTCCCTAAGTTTTCTCTGGTTGTTGTGAGGTAGTAAGCTTTCCTAAAGTGATTTGCGAACAAATGTCCCAAAGCTGTTGCAGTTTCTGCAAAACCAATTACTAGTGTTTGTTCTTCGAAATCAATTCTGTCATCCGTAGTAATTTCTTTAGCCTTCTTGGCTAAAGTGGTTATCATTTCCAAGGTATCACTTGGTTTTGTTGGTAAATACTTAGATTGCTTTTTATTAACAATCAGGTAGTTACGTTTTGAATTGTTATAACGTTTTGCTACACTAAAAAGATCATCTCTTGTATAATTCATTAAAACACCCCTTACTTAATCATTTAAATTCCAACAGAAATCATCCATCTTAATTCTTTTGGAGATTTCCTTAAAAATCCAGGTTTTCTCTTTACGATAAAAATTACAAAGGTTAATGCACTTTACTCCCCAAGAGAGATTTAAAACCTCTAGAGATACTAATTCCCTACTGTGTGCGAAATCCATTAGATTCACATTAATACTGTCTAAACCTTTAATGGTTGTTCCAGTTTTTTTACCAAGTAGGAAGAATGCCAACTTATTTACTTCTTCCGGCATATCGCGTAGATTTAATTCAAATTTACTTAATAATTCGGAATGCTTGGTTAAAGTGATCAGAGCTTTTGAATTCTTCATTTCTACTACGCTACTATTTCTAAAATCACACAAGTATTCTTTTCCTACTAATTTATTGTTCTTTGTTAAAGGAATGCAAATTAAGTTGTAGGATAACCAGCTTTCCATTGGATCTGTTACTACTTTAATTTCTAATCCTATCTTGGTTAAATCTGTTACAAGTTCTAAATTCAAAAGCTCACCTCCTTTGTAATAATTTATTACTTTGCTTCGTACATTTTGATTAAAAAATCTTTTATGTGCGTTGCAGTAAATCCTGCTTCATTTAAAACATTATTAATGTTTTTATCAAACGGGCAGTGTGTGTCTTCCTTGGCTAAAGCTGCAATACGTAAATTAATGCCAAGGTTTTCTCTGAGAATTATGTTAAGATTATCAAGAACAAAAACTAAGTAATTGATGAAGTTTGAATTATAAATCTGTAATTCATCAATAAAAGCAATTCTAGAACCAACTTCGAAATGTGAATTCTTGTAGAATTTAGTTTTGCAAAGTTCTTCTGCCTTCTTTGCTAAAGGTTCTGATAATTGTTTACAAACACTCACTAATTTATCTTTACCTTTTATTTTATTGTTTATTTTGTCTTCCTTAGCTAAAGTTAATCTTAACTCTAGCATTACTTTTTCCACCTCAACATCAATTACTTTTACAGCAATGAAAGTGAAGTATTGTTCTATTGTATCTACATCTTTGGCAGAGGTATGTAAAAAGTCCACGTCATCTGTAGTCCCTGCATTATTAGCAATCTCCTCCATCATCATTGAATTTACCGATTGTATAGTTATCATGTAATTCTTATAGCGTGATTTTGCTAACGTATTTACTTGATCTAAAGATACTAACATTAGTAACCTCCTCTTGTTCTGTGTTTGTTTTATTTCTGTTTTGCTACTATTTTATTTCTAAATTAAAAGAGAACCTAGCGTTTAAACTAAGTTCTCTTGCCCTTTCATCACTGGGCTAAAGCTATGCTCTTGCTAATCTTTTATTTCTAATCGCTTTGCGAACAAAATCAATCGGAATGATACACAGGGCTAAAGCTGCGACAGACATCCATGCTACTGGTGTCAGAGCTGCTGTGCTAAATAGTCCTCCTGTAAACTGGCAAAGTAAGAATGTGTCTAATACAATGAATAATCCTATCAGATAGAAAAGATTATTTTTACCAATACCGTCGAAAAGATTGTAATGTTCTGTACGGATATTAAGACCATTTACTACAGAGGCAAAGCACATTAAAGCAAATCTAGCTGTGTTAGCTTCGAGTTCTGTGCTAAAGAGGTTTTTGATCGGTGAGAAGATCAGAATAGCGTAGAATACTAAGAATGAAACTGTGCTAAGTGCAATTCTCTGTTTTGAACCTCTGATGAACAATCCTGCACCTTTTCTGATAGGTGCTTCCCTCATGTACTCCTCTTTAGGTGGTTCTCCACCAAAGCTAAGTGAATTAAGTGTGTCCATGATAATGTTAATAAGCAAAATCTGCACGGAAGTAAGTACTGGTATTGCCATCATAATTGGGAAGAAAATACTAAGTACTAATAAACTGATATTAATAGGTAATTGGAATTCTAAGAACATCATAATATTGTGCATAAATGTTCTACCTAGTTCAACAGATTTAACGACGGAAGCAAAGTTATTATCTGTGAGAATAATATCAGAAGCTGCCTTGGCTACATCACTTCCGCTGTTCATTCCGAAGCCTACGTCTGACTTTTTAAGTGCTGGTGAGTCATTAACACCATCACCTGTCATAGCTACACTACGTCCCATCTCCTGGGCTAAAGTGACTAATCTCAGTTTTGTATTAGGTGAGCAACGAGAGACCACCATTAACTTAGATAATACCTTTTTGACTTCATCGTCAGACATTTCTCTAATTTCGTTATCAGTGAGGGCAACGTCTTTACCTTCTCTGAAAATACCACACTGTTTAGCTACAGCGAGTGCTGTTTCCATGCAGTCTCCTGTGAGTTCAATTACCTGAATGCCTGCTTTGTGTGCGACCTTAACTGCTTCAATAGCTTCTGGTCTTATTGGGTCGCTTACTCCTATGATTCCAAGGAAAGTCATTCCCTGTGCTAAAGTGTCGTCCTCATAATCGCCACTCTTAACTGCGATGGCAATACAACGGTTTGCGTTCTGAGTTAACTCGGAGAGCTTGGCTAAAGTGGCACTGGAATCCCAGTCTTTAACACTACCGTCTGCTGTCATGTATTTAGTACAGTTGTCAATGATTATCTCTGGAGCTCCTTTGTAGTACGAGTATCCATTGCTACAGTATGCAACTGAGTATTTAAGTTCACTGGAGAATGCCTGCTTTCTTTCAATACTGTACTTTTCGTTTATCATCTCGTACTCTTTTGGTACAACTAGAGAAAGTATAGCTCTGTCAATAAAATTGTTACCGATGATCTTATGTTCTTCATTGTAGAAGCTACTGTTGTTGAGTACGATACTTTCGTAAAGTGTCTTGGCTAAATCGGAGTTATCTCTAACTTCATTGCCTTCGCCATCAACGATGACTTCTGGAGACATTACTCCTGTTGTGAGTGTACCGGTCTTATCTGTACAAATGAGATTAACGTAAGCCAATTCTGGAATCTTGTTAGGGTTCTTGGCTAAAATGTTAAACTTCTCCATTATATTGACATTCTGCTTAGTAACTAACTTAACGATCAGTGGTAAGCCTTCTGGTACTGCTGCGACAATGATAGTTGCAGCATTACTTACATTGGCAGCAATCTTATTGATGATTTCTAATACATTTCCTGAGAAGTACTGGGCTAAACCAGCTTGCATAATGCCAGAGACAGTCATAGTTACAAAGGCAATGATTGCGGCTATAGTTCCCCATTTGTTAATGAAGTTAGCAAGCTTGCCTAAAGCAATGTCCAAAGCAGTTTTAGGAGCTTCTAAGGTCTGCATGTTAATTAAGGTTTCACCGTTTACAGTGTCTTTACCAACTACTGTTACCTTTTCAAGACCTTCCCCGGCAACAACTACTGTTCCTGCAAAGAGGTGATTCTGATTTTTGTAGGCATCGGTGGATTCATCCTTCTCATAGACATAATCTTGGATTACTGTTTTCTTGCACTCTTCTGCTTCACCATTAATGGCTGCATTGCTTACAGAAATCTTACCATCAATCAAGTAACCGTCTGCGTGGATTTCCTGGCCTAGAGTGACCATAGTAATATCACCGACAACCAAATCATCTGCATTGATTGTTTTGACCTCTCCATCTCTGATTACTTCACAGTATCTGGTTGCTGTTTTACGTCTTAGATTTTCTGATGATTTTTGTATGGCAGTGTTTGTTTTTACAGCAATTCCTGTAACTAATCCGATTACGATTAATGTTAGGATTGGTCCTGAAATGTGTTCAACACCTAGAATACTTAAGATCAAAGTAACGATTGTAATTACAATCAGTATTACTGTGATTGGTTCTTTAAGAGCATCTAGTGCGAATTCCCACCATTTTTTTAGTTCTGGATCTGGTAGTTTATTACTACCATGTTCCTCCCGACTTCGTCTGACTTCTTCTTCTGTTAATCCAGTGAAGTTGTTTTCTTTGTTTTTGTACACTTTTGTACTCCTTTCCTAGTTTATTGTACATTTCTGTACGTTTGTGATTGCTTAGCTAAATCCCTAGGCTAAAGCACCAGACTAAAGCTTTGCAATCAAAAAGGACATCTAGCTTTTACACTAAATGTCCTTGAGTGGGTAGAGTAGTTTACCTATTGGAGAATACTGGGCTAAAGCACTGCAATAAAAAGAACACCTAGCTTTTACTAAGTGTTCTTGAATGATTGTAGCAGTTTCGTATGAGAATAGTATTCCCATAACTACTCATATCTCTTTGTATTTAATTATCGCACCTGTAGGCAATTGGGTTATTAATGGGTTATTTTTAAACTTTATGACATTTTAAAATACGATTTTACGCTAAATATCCTAATACAAATGTTGAATGATTAGACATGATCACATTATGGCAGCCTAAAATCATCAGTAACATAATACAAACAAGATTTACAAAAAATGCAGGTATCGGGGCTAAAGTGTTTGTAAATCTCGGCCCTATGATAAGAATCCCGAAAATTCCTGCAATACACAAAAGACCATGTGTTGTTTTAATTCCGAAATCCGCCT